>SKEQ01000009.1_pt1 | contig 293512 bp, 255 predicted proteins | sample 4826751 | NCBI WGS metagenome assembly SKEQ01 (sample SAMN11008805, study PRJNA524170) | human gut metagenome | biome: Human fecal sample; material: Feces; isolation source: fecal sample from pouch patient p44 | host: Homo sapiens | place: Israel: Tel-Aviv | collected 2013-07-11
CTTATGAGGAGATAATGGACTTCCTAAATGTGGAAGAAACTGAGAGAGAAACAACGGAATAGACAAGAATGCACCACAGCTGCGGCTGTGGTGCGAATTTTAGGCGGAAAATTTCTGGAAGTTCACATACAGTCTTTGGGTCAGAAACCTTTCTTTGATTCCCTATTGACTAAGAGGGGGCAGATAAAGTAGAATAGTATTATTCGGGATAGTGTACCTTGTAGCCTTTTTCAAACATGCTATGGTATGGAGGAGCTGTTGAATTGGGCTGTGTTTTGCATATCCCGATTATAATGGATGTTTTCACATTACCAGATTACAGTATTGAAGAATATCCGGAGAGGAGAAAAATATGGCAGAGACAGTTAGAGTTGTAGTAGATGCCATGGGCGGAGACAACGCTCCGGCAGAACCAGTGAAAGCAGCCGTAGAGGCTGTTGCCGAGAGGGAAGACATTGATGTGATCCTTACCGGCAGGCAGGATGTAATTGAGAAAGAGCTGAGTAAATTTCAGAATTACCCCAAGGAAAGAATCCAGATCGTGAATACCACAGAGGTGATCGAGACAGCAGAGCCTCCGGTTCTGGCAATCCGTAAGAAGAAAGATTCTTCCATTGTGGTAGGACTGAATCTTGTGAAGAAGCAGGAAGCAGAAGCATTTGTTTCCTCTGGAAGCTCAGGCGCTATTTTAGTAGGTGGTCAGGTGATCGTAGGAAGAAGCAAAGGAGTACAGCGTCCGCCGCTGGCACCCTTGATTCCCACCCAGAATGGTGTGTCACTTCTTATTGACTGCGGTGCGAACGTAGATGCCAGACCAGAGCATCTGGTACAGTTTGCGAAGATGGGTTCCATCTATATGGAAGACGTGGTTGGAATCAAGAACCCTCGTGTTGCCATTGTAAACATTGGTGCAGAGGAGGAGAAGGGAAATGCCCTTGTGAAGGAGACGTTCCCTCTTTTGAAGGAATGCTCGGGGATCAATTTCATCGGAAGTATTGAAGCAAGGGATATTCCGGCTGGTTATGCAGATGTGATTGTCTGCGAGGCTTTTGTCGGGAACGTGATCCTGAAGCTTTATGAAGGACTTGGAAGTACCTTTATGAAGATGCTTAAAACCGGCCTTATGAAAGACACCCGCAGCAAGGTTGGAGCTCTTCTGGTGAAACCGGCCGTCAAAGAAACTATGAAGGCATTTGATGCAAGTGAGTACGGCGGAGCCCCTCTTCTGGGTCTTAAGGGACTGGTTGTGAAGACACACGGCAGTGCCAGGGCGGTTGAGATTCGTCACGCTATTTTTCAGTGTGTTCAGTTCAGACAGCAGAAGATCAATGAGAAAATCGCTGCCCATATGGTGGAAGAGACACCAGAAAAAGCATGATCATCCATGCATTGCAGCAGACTCTTCGGCAAAGACCTGCCGGAGGGCTGCCAGCTAGTCAGAGGGAAGGAAGTTTATCATGGAAAAAAAGTTAAAAGCATTGGAGAACCGGATCGGTTATGAGTTCAGGAACAGGAACCTTCTGATCCTTGCACTGACACATAGTTCCTATGCAAACGAGAAGAAGCTTGGTAAGGCAGGCTGCAACGAGCGTCTGGAGTTTCTTGGAGATGCAGTTCTGGAGCTGATCAGCAGTGATTTTCTCTATAAGAAGTTCACCCAGATTCCAGAGGGCGAATTGACCAAGAAGAGAGCCAGCCTGGTTTGCGAGCCCAGTCTTGCTTATTGTGCAAGAGATTTCGGACTGCCGCAGTATCTGCTCCTTGGAAAAGGTGAGGACATGACCGGTGGAAGAAACCGTGACTCTATTGTTTCTGATGCAACAGAGGCTCTGCTTGGAGCTATCTATCTGGACGGTGGTTTTGCTAGCGCAAAGGAGTTTGTTCTGAAATTCATTCTGAACGATCTTGAGAATAAACAGCTCTTTTATGATAGCAAGACCATCCTGCAGGAAATCGTACAGGAGAAGGGAACCCATCTTGTGGAGTACCATCTGATAAAAGAAGAAGGCCCGGATCACAATAAAAGCTTTACCGTGGATGTGCTTGTCAGCGGTCATGTGATGGGTACCGGAGTAGGACATACCAAGAAAGCTGCCGAGCAGGAAGCTGCTTACCAGGCAATCCGGAAGATGAGAAAATAATAACAAGGGTTCGAATATATGTATTTAAAAAATATTGAAGTGCACGGGTTTAAGTCCTTTGCACAGAAAATCAATTTCGAATTTCATAATGGAATTACGGGAATCGTTGGCCCCAACGGCAGTGGAAAAAGCAACGTAGGTGATGCGGTCCGCTGGGTCCTTGGAGAACAGAGCGCCAAGCAGCTTCGAGGCGGAAACATGCAGGACGTTATTTTTTCCGGCACGGAGACCAGAAAGCCCCTTAGCTTTGCTTCTGTTGCCATTACTCTGGATAACAGCGATCACAAGCTTCCGGTTGATTTTAATGAGGTTACGGTTACCCGAAGACTTTACCGCTCCGGTGAAAGTGAATATCTTATTAATGGAAGTGCCTGTCGTCTGAAGGATATTAATGAGATGTTTTACGATACCGGTATTGGTAAAGAGGGCTATTCCATCATCGGGCAGGGACAGATCGATAAGATCTTAAGTGGTAAGCCGGAAGAGCGCCGTGAGCTTTTTGACGAAGCTGCCGGAATCGTAAAGTTTAAGCGAAGAAAGGCAACTACCATTAAGAAGCTGCAGGACGAGCAGGCGAACCTGGTGCGTGTTACCGATATTTTAAGTGAGCTTACCAGACAATTGGGCCCTTTGGAGCGCCAGTCCGAGACAGCCAGAATTTATCTTGCCAAAAGAGACACTTTGCGGGAACTGGATGTGAACAGTTTTCTTCTGGAAAACGAGGAGACCAGCCGTGAATTAAAAGAGCTGGATACCAAGAATACCCGGGCTGCTGAGGAGCTGGAGGAGAATCAGAAGGCCTACGAGCAGACGAAAGTGGAATATGATCGTCTGGAAGAGGAACTGGAACAGTTGAATTCCCAGATGGATCAGCTGCGTGAAGAGACGCAGAATAAGGCAATCCGCAGGCAGCAGCTGGATGGCGAGACCAAGGTACTTCGGGAACAGATTTTGTCCGGAGTGCAGAGTGAAGAACATTACAAGAGCCGTCTGCAGTCCATTGAGGCGGATCTGAAGGAACGCCAGGAGTCTCTGGAGAGGCAGGAGGCGGAGAAATCCCAGCTCCATGCAGCTCTTCTGGAAGCAAGGAAGCGCCAGGAGGCAGAAGAGGACCGGATTTCCAATATTCAGGCACAGATCGAAGAGTGCTCCCAGGCAGTGGAGAATGGCAAGAACGAGATTATCGAGCTTCTCAATACCCGTGCCACTACCAAAGGAAAAGCCCAGCGTTTCGATACCATGATGGAGCAGATCGATATCCGTAAAGCGGGAATCAGTCAGAGACAGCTTCATTTGAAAACAGAGGAAGCCCAGCAGCAGAGTGAGCTGGAGAGGGCAAAGGAGAAGTTTCAGGGAATTACCACACTTATCCAGGACATGAATGCAGAGTGTCAGCGCCTGGATAATGAAGTACATAAAATTACAGATGAATTAAAGAAACAGAACGGCCAGATGGAAATCGGCCAGAGCGCATATCACCGTGAGGCTTCCAGGCTGGAATCTTTGAAAAATATTACAGAGCGCTATGACGGATACGGAAACAGTATCCGCCGTGTAATGGAACAGAAGGACCGAGTACCGGGAATTAAGGGTGTTGTAGCAGATCTGATCCAGGTAAATAAGGAGTATGAGATCGCCATTGAGACGGCTCTTGGCGGAAGTATTCAGAACATTGTCACAGACAATGAACAGACTGCCAAGCACATGATTGAATTTCTGAAGAAAAACCGTTTCGGCCGTGCTACGTTCCTTCCACTTAACAGTATCAATACTAGAAGTGGTTTTACCCAGAGGGATGCGCTGCAGGAGCCGGGAGTGATCGGGCTTGCCAGTGAACTGGTAACTACAGGTCCGGAGTATGCCGGACTTGCTACTTATCTTCTGGGTCGTGTGCTTGTGGTGGATCACATTGACAATGCCATTGCCATTGCGCGAAAGTACCGGCACAGTCTTCGCATGGTAACTGTGGAGGGTGAATCCTTCAGTCCGGGCGGTTCTATGTCAGGTGGTTCTTTTAAGAATAACAGCAACCTTCTTGGCCGCCGCCGTGAGATCGAAGAACTGGAATCCAGTGTGAAGGCTCTTCGAAAAGACATGGATGACATGCAGACTGCTATTAATGATAATCGAAGCAAGCGCAATGTTATGCGTGACACCATTGCAGATCTGCAGGAAAAACTGCGTCAGCAGTATGTTGCCCAGAACACGGCGAAGATGAACATTAACCAGGTAGAAGCCAAAACAAAGGAAATCCAGGCTGGCTACGGAGAGATTCAGAGAGAGCAGATGGAAATCCGCCGTCAGATCGAGGAGGCAGAGGCTGATCACAGCAAGATTGCCGAAGAATTGAAGGCTTCTGAGCAGGATGAGAAAGAACTGGAGACTTTTATCCAGAATAAACAGGAAGAATTAGAGACCTGGAGGGCTTCTGAGCAGGAGGTTTCCAGAAAACTGGAGGCTCTTCGTCTGGAAGCAAGTACAGCCCAGCAGAAAGAAAGCTTCGCAGCAGAGACTCTGGGCCGTCTGACCCATGAGATGGAAGCTCTTCGCCAGGAGGAAGCAGATATTCATGAAACGCTGGAGCTTGGCGGCGAAGAGAATGAGAGAAAGCGCCAGTCTGTAGAGAACCTGGAGGCAGTGATCCGGACTTTGGAAGAGGATGAAACCAAGGCGAAGGCTCAGATGGAGAGCTGGCAGAGTGTGAAGGATGAAAAAAATGCCAGCCATAAGGCATTTTTTGAGAAGCGGGATCAGCTGTCCGGCAGGATTTCACTTCTGGACAAAGAGTGTTACCGTCTGAAAAGTCAGATCGAGAAGCTGGAAGAGCACAGGGAATCTCAGATTTCCTATATGTGGAATGAGTATGAGATCACCCCGAACAATGCCCTTCAGTACAAAAAAGAAGAGCTGAACGATCTGAAAGCCATGAAGAAAGAAATTGCCCAGGTGAAGGATGAAATCCGTAAGCTTGGTAACGTTAATGTAAATGCAATTGAGGAATATAAGGAGATTTCAGAGCGTCATGCTTTCCTTTCCGGACAGTATGAGGATCTGAAAACCGCAGAGGCACAGCTGGAGAACATTATCCAGGAACTGGATGAGGGAATGCGTAAACAGTTTACGGAGAAATTCCAGGATATCCAGAGAGAGTTTGACAAGGCTTTCAAGGAATTGTTTGGAGGCGGTAAGGGGACTCTGGAGCTTGAGGAAGACGTGGACATTCTGGAAGCAGGAATTCGTATTATTTCCCAGCCGCCAGGCAAAAAGCTTCAGAATATGATGCAGCTTTCCGGTGGTGAGAAGGCACTTACTGCAATCGCACTTTTGTTTGCAATCCAGAATCTGAAGCCGTCGCCATTCTGTCTTCTTGATGAGATCGAGGCGGCACTTGACGATTCGAATGTAGGCCGTTTCGCAGGCTATCTTCAGAAGTTGACGAAGAACACGCAATTTATTATAATAACACACAGGCGTGGTACTATGAATGCCGCAGACAGACTTTATGGTATTACCATGCAGGAGAAAGGCGTCTCCACGCTGGTTTCCGTTGATCTTGTGGAAAACCAGCTTACGCAGTAAAAGGAGGAGAGGAAATGGCAGAGGAAAAGAAGGGCTTTTTTAAAAGACTTGTCAGTGGCCTGACAAAAACAAGAGACAACATTGTGGCAGGATTCGATTCTCTTTTCACCGGCTATTCAACAATAGATGATGATTTTTATGAGGAACTGGAAGAAATCCTGATCATGGGTGACATTGGAATCAATGCCACCACAGCCATTCTGGACAAATTAAAAGACCAGGTGGAAATCCGGAATATCAGGGATCCCAAGGAGTGCAAGCAGCTTCTTATTGATACCATCAAGGAGCAGATGACGGTAGACAGCACAGAGTACGAGTTTGAAAACCGCAAATCCGTTATTCTTGTGATCGGTGTCAATGGTGTTGGAAAAACAACTTCCGTTGGAAAACTTGCCGGCAAGCTGAAGGACCAGGGCAAAAAGGTTATTCTTGGTGCTGCGGATACTTTCCGTGCAGCAGCAGGGGAACAGCTGACCCAGTGGGCGAACCGGGCAGGAGTGGAGATCATTGGCGGTCAGGATGGAGCAGACCCGGCATCAGTTGTCTATGATGCAGTGGCAGCAGCCAAGGCCCGCAATGCAGACGTTCTGATCTGTGATACCGCAGGAAGACTTCATAATAAGAAGAATCTTATGGAAGAGCTTCGCAAGATTTACCGCATTCTGGAGAAGGAATATCCGGAAGCGTATCTGGAAACTCTGGTGGTTCTGGATGGAACGACAGGACAGAACGCACTTGTGCAGGCAAGACAGTTTGCAGAGGTGGCAAATGTAACCGGTATCATTCTTACCAAGCTTGATGGTACAGCCAAGGGTGGTATTGCGGTGGCAATCCAGTCTGAGCTTGATATTCCGGTGAAATATATCGGCGTTGGTGAGAGCATTGACGATTTACAGAAATTCGATGCAAATTCTTTTGTGGATGCGTTGTTTGATATTCATCCGGATGAAAACTAACCCCACAAACTACAGGAGGAAAAATAAAAATGCTTACATTAGAGAGTTTTGAAGAAGCGGCAGAAATAGTTAAGCAGGTAACCCAGGAGACCAAGCTGGTGAAGAGCAGTTATTTCTCTGAACTCACTGGAAACAAGGTCTTCTTCAAACCAGAGAACATGCAGAGAACAGGTGCATATAAGGTGCGTGGAGCTTATTATAAGATCAGTACTCTTTCCGACGAGGAGAGGGGCAAAGGCCTGATCACAGCTTCCGCTGGAAACCATGCACAGGGTGTGGCATATGCAGCACACAAGTACGGTGTGAAGGCCGTGATCGTAATGCCGACCACTACACCGCTTATTAAAGTAGAGCGTACAAAAGGGTATGGCGCAGAGGTTATTCTTCATGGTGATGTTTATGATGAGGCCTGTGCATACGCTCTGGAGCTTGCTGAAGAAAAGGGCTATACCTTTATTCATCCTTTTGATGATCCTGCAGTTGCTACCGGACAGGGAACCATTGCTATGGAGATCATTCAGGAGCTTCCTCTTGTAGATTATATTCTGGTGCCAATCGGTGGAGGCGGACTTGCAACAGGTGTATCCACACTTGCCAAGCTTCTTAATCCTCATATTAAAGTAATCGGTGTAGAGCCGGCAGGTGCAGCCTGCATGAAGGCTTCTCTTGAGAAAGGGGAGGTTGTTACACTGCCCCATGTAAACACCATTGCAGATGGTACTGCAGTTCAGACTCCGGGCTCTCATATTTTCCCATATATCCAGGAGAATCTGGATGAAATCATCACGGTTGAGGATGATGAGCTGATCGTTGCATTCCTGGATATGGTAGAGAATCACAAGATGATCGTTGAGAATTCAGGACTTCTGACAGTGGCTGCGCTTCGTCATCTTGATTTCAAGAATAAAAAGGTTGTGTCCATTTTAAGTGGTGGAAATATGGATGTGATTACCATGTCTTCTGTAGTACAGCATGGTTTGATCCAGCGTGACAGAATCTTTACCGTATCTGTTCTTATCCCGGATAAGCCTGGTGAACTGGTACGTGTGGCTTCTATTATTGCTGAGAATCAGGGAAATGTTATCAAGCTGGATCATAACCAGTTTGTAAGCACAAACCGTAATGCCGCTGTAGAACTGAAAATCACTCTGGAGGCATTTGGTACAGATCATAAGAATCAGATCGTGAAAGCGCTGGAGACTGCCGGATGCAGACCGAAAGTAATTCGCGCAAGTCTGTAATTGAAAAATAGAAGCATTTCCCCGCCTTGCAGTTAATAGCTGAAGCAGCATTACAAATGGTATGAATAAAGTTAGTTACTGTTCACTCCGTTCACAAAAAACACCTCGCGGAATGTTACCAGTGAATAGTAACTAAAGTTAATCTATGTGCTTTGGACGTTTTGCATATTCATGTAAAAAAATGGGGAGTGTTTGCTGAAATGATTATAAATAAGTACAACTGTGTTGGTTAAAAAAGGATCGGCATGGCGGTGAATATAAGGAGTAGCAAACTATGAAAAAAGTAATTTTAACAGGAGACCGCCCTACAGGACGTCTTCATGTGGGACATTATGTGGGCTCTTTATCTGAGCGTGTAAAGCTTCAGAATTCCGGAAATTATGACGAGATTTATATTATGATCGCGGATGCCCAGGCGCTTACTGATAACGCAGAGCACCCGGAGAAGGTTCGTCAGAATATTATCCAGGTAGCACTTGATTATCTGGCTTGCGGGATTGATCCGGAGAAATCCACAATTTTCATCCAGTCCATGGTTCCGGAGCTTACAGAGCTTACCTTCTATTATATGAATCTGGTTACAGTGGCCCGTGTTCAGCGTAACCCTACTGTGAAATCTGAGATCCAGATGCGTAATTTCGAAGCCAGCATTCCGGTTGGATTCTTCTGCTATCCTATCAGCCAGGCAGCAGATATCACGGCTTTCCGCGCAACAGCAGTTCCGGTTGGCGAGGATCAGCTTCCTATGCTGGAGCAGTGCAAAGAGATCGTACACAAGTTTAACACAGTATATGGTGAGACGCTTACAGAGCCAGAGATCGTACTTCCTTCCAACAAGGCGTGCCTGCGTCTGCCAGGTATTGACGGTAAGGCAAAAATGAGTAAATCTCTTGGAAACTGCATTTATCTTTCCGATGAGGCAGATGAGGTTAAGAAGAAGGTTATGTCCATGTTCACGGATCCGAATCATCTTCGTGTTCAGGATCCAGGAAATGTTGATGGCAACCCGGTATTTATTTATCTGGATGCTTTCTGCAAACCAGAATACTTCCCGGAATTTCTTCCGGATTATCAGAACCTGGACGAGCTGAAAGACCATTATAAGAGAGGCGGACTTGGAGATGTTAAGGTTAAGAAGTTCCTGAACAACGTTCTCCAGGCTGAGCTTGGCCCGATCCGCGAGCACCGTAAAATGTGGGAGCAGCGCATTCCGGATGTCTATGACATTTTAAGAGAGGGCAGTAAGGTGGCTGAGGCAAAGGCTGCTGAGACTCTGAGGGATGTAAAGGCTTCTATGAAAATTAATTATTTTGATGATGATAGTTTGATTCAGTAAAATATGTGGATTTTAAGTGTCAGTAAAATATGTGAATTTTAAGTTGACATTTCGTTGGTTATGGCATATCCTAATAGTAGCTAAGGATTAGAGCAATAGTCCATCGAAAGCAAACGAAAACCCCGGAGGTGTGCGAGACTTCCGGGGTTTTCTATTCCGTTTATGTAGGTGGCTTATGCCTTAGGCTGTTATGCTGCCTATTTGTCTTTTCTGTCCAGCCATTTGTAAATGCAGTAGCTAATTACATTTACTGCGACAGGGACAAGGATTAGAGCAATAATATTATCCATCGAATTCACCTCCTTTCTGCTGGAGGCTCGGCAGCTTTTATAGTATAACATAAGGGCAGATAATTAGAAATAGCGTATAATAAATTTGGACATATAAAAAATATTGCATGTAAAGAAAAAACACTTGACACACACCACAAAATACGGTATGATACCCAAGGTGATAACGAATGGAAAAGTTTGTGGAACGTACTTTGCTCTATGATTTTTACGGAGAGCTTCTTACGAAGAGACAGCAGCAGATCTACGAGAGTGTAGTTCTGGAGGATTATTCTTTAAGTGAGGTTGCAGAGGAACTGAATATCAGCCGTCAGGGCGTACATGATATGATCAGACGCTGTGACAAGGCACTGGAAGGATATGAAGAGAAGCTGCATCTGGTGGAGAAGTTTGTGAATATCCGGGGACAGGTACAGAAGATACATGAGCTTGCATCCGGATATCACGCTGATGATATTGAGGCAATATCCAATGTGATTTTAGAGGAGTTATAATTCATGGCATTTGAAAGCTTAACAGATAAACTTCAGAATGTATTCAAGAAGCTGAGAAGCAAAGGCCGTCTGACCGAAGAGGATGTTAAGATTGCTCTTAAAGAAGTTAAGATGGCACTCCTTGAAGCAGACGTTAACTTCAGAGTCGTGAAACAGTTCACGAAATCTGTACAGGAACGTGCAGTTGGACAGGACGTTATGAACGGACTGAACCCAGGCCAGATGGTCATCAAGATTGTAAACGAAGAGCTGGTTAATCTTATGGGAAGCGAGACTACAGAGCTTCCGATCAAGCCTGGCAATGATCTGACTGTCATTATGATGGCAGGTCTTCAGGGAGCCGGTAAGACTACTACCGCAGCCAAGCTTGCAGGTAAGATCAAGTCGAAAGGTAAGAAACCTCTTCTGGTAGCCTGTGACGTTTACAGACCCGCAGCGATCACTCAGCTGCAGGTAAACGGTGAGAAACAAGGCGTGGAAGTCTTTACCATGGGCGATAAACAGAGCCCGGTAGACATAGCCAAGGCGGCTGTTGCACATGCCAAGGCGAATCAGCAGAATGTAGTGATCATTGATACAGCAGGTCGTCTTCATGTCGATGAGGATATGATGCAGGAGCTTGCTGATATTAAGTCTAATATTGAGGTAGATGCTACAGTCCTTGTAGTAGATGCCATGACCGGACAGGATGCAGTCAATGTAGCCCAGACTTTTGCAGAGAAGGTTGGAATCGATGGAGTGATCCTGACCAAGATGGATGGTGATACCCGTGGTGGTGCAGCTCTTTCCATCAAGTCCGTAACTGGCAAGCCAATCCTGTATGTAGGTATGGGAGAGAAGTTATCCGATCTGGAACAGTTTTATCCGGAGAGAATGGCATCCCGTATCCTTGGTATGGGAGATGTAATGAGCCTGATCGAGAAGGCAGAAGCAGCCGTGGATCAGGAAGCAGCCCAGGAGATGTCCAAGAAGCTGAAGAAGATGGATTTTGATTTCAATGACTATCTTACCAGCCTTGAACAGATGAATAAGATGGGCGGAATCTCCAGCATCCTGAACATGCTCCCAGGTGTGGGAAGCAAGATGAAAGATGTGGAGAGCATGATCGATGAGAAAGCAATGGACAGAACCAAGTCCATTATTCTTTCCATGACCCCACAGGAGCGTTCTAATCCGGGAATCCTGAACCTTTCCCGCAAGAACAGAATTGCCAGAGGCGCAGGTGTGGATGTTGCAGAAGTCAATCGCCTTGTGAAGCAGTTTGAGCAGAGCAAGAAGATGATGAAGCAGATGCCGGGTCTCATGGGCGGCGGCAAAATGGGTGGTAAAAGAGGCGGCTTTAAGCTCCCTTTTTAACATAAAATAATTAAATTAACTAATAAAGAGAAAGTAAATTGGAGGAAAATTAAAATGGCAGTTAAGATCAGATTAAGAAGAATGGGACAGAAGAAAGCACCTTACTATAGAATCGTTGTTGCAGATTCCCGCAGCAAACGTGACGGAAGATGTATCGAAGAGATCGGAACATATGATCCGAACCAGGAGCCAAGCGTATGCAAGGTTGACGAAGAGGCAGCTAAGAAATGGCTTGCAAACGGTGCTCAGCCTACAGAGGTTGTTGCTAAGATCCTCAAACAGGCCGGAATCGAGAAATAATTTAAGGAGTATCTTAGAGGTTGCCAGAATGGTTCAGACTGCACAGTATTTTCTGTGAAAGTCGTGAACTGTAACCGGCAATTTTCAGGGGGTATTTCTGTGACGTCCAGATGAGGGCATTTTTGAATATGCTCCGGGGCGGGATCAGGGAGGTGTGTAATGAAAGAATTAGTAGAAGTAATTGCAAAATCTCTTGTTGAAAATCCGGACGAAGTAGTCGTTACCGAAACAGAAAAGGATGACGCTGTTGTTATCGAACTGAAGGTAGGACCATCTGATATGGGTAAGGTGATCGGACGTCAGGGCAGAATCGCCAAGGCCATCCGTACCGTAGTAAAAGCGGCTTCTTCCAAAAGCAGCAAAAAAGTGATTGTAGATATTCTGCAATGATAAGCAAGATATATGGATGCAGGAGCTGTGGAGACATGGCTCCTGTTTTTACTTATGAAAGTCCTGGACGGCAGACATATTCGTTTTTTGTAGAGGAGTTTTGAATGGAAGATTTATTAAAGGTTGGAGTAATTACCACCACTCATGGCGTGCGGGGAGAAGTAAAAGTATTCCCTACCACAGATCCGGAGCGTTTCCTGGATCTTGAATACGTGATTCTGGATGCTGGCAGAGAGATGAAAAAGCTGGAAATCCGTAACGTGAAATTTTTTAAGAATCTTGTGATCCTGAAATTTGACGGGATTGATAATATAAATGATATTGAAATGTACAAAGGCAGAGACCTGTGGGTTCCCAGAGAAGAAGCCCAGGAACTGGATGAAGATGAATATTACATCGGCGACCTGATTGGCATGGAAGTGGTTCTGGAGGACAACACCCATTTCGGAACCCTGAAAGATGTTATGGAGACAGGAGCCAATGATGTTTACGTAGTAGAGCTTCCTGATCATCAGGAAGTACTTCTCCCGGCAATCAGGGAATGCATCCTTGATGTTGACCTGGAGGAGAATGTGATGACGGTACATTTGATGAAAGGACTTTTGTAAATGAAATTCCATGTTTTGACCCTTTTTCCGGAAATGATCCGGAATGGAATGAACACCAGCATTACAGGACGTGCCATTAATGCAGGAATCCTTTCTGTGGAGGCCATAAATATCCGCGACTATGCTTTTAACAAGCACCAGAAAGTAGATGATTATACTTACGGCGGCGGTGCTGGAATGCTGATGCAGGCAGAACCGGTTTACCTGGCTTATGAAGCGATTGCCGAGAAAGCAGGGAAGCGCCCCCGTGTGGTTTATCTCACCCCGCAGGGACAGGTGTTTAATCAGCAGATGGCAAGAGATATGGCGGAAGAGGAAGACCTGGTTTTCCTTTGCGGTCACTATGAGGGGATTGATGAGCGTGTTCTGGAGGAAATTGTGACGGATTATGTGTCTATCGGAGATTATGTGCTTACAGGCGGCGAGCTTCCGGCCATGGTTATGATGGACTCTATTTCCCGCATGGTTCCAGGCGTGCTCAGCAATCAGGAGTCTGGCGAGACCGAGTCCTTTGCAGGAAACCTTCTGGAATATCCCCAGTACAGCCGCCCGGAAGAGTGGCATGGTAAAAAGGTTCCGGAGGTTCTTATGTCCGGTCATCATGCAAATATAGAGAAGTGGCGCAGAGAGCAGTCTATCATTCGTACAGCCAGAAGGCGCCCGGATCTGCTGAAAAAGGCAGATCTCACCAACAAAGAATGGAATTTTGTGCGGCAGCTGAAAAAGCAGTGGAAAGAGGAGGAATCCAAAGATGAGAACATCTGATTTTTACTATGAGCTCCCTCAGGAGCTGATTGCCCAGGATCCGCTGGAGGACAGAAGTTCTTCCAGACTTATGCATCTTTCTATGGCAGATGGCAGTATTGAGCATCGCCATTTCAGGGATATACTGGACTATCTGAATGAAGGTGATACTTTGGTTATCAATGATACCAAGGTTATTCCGGCAAGGCTTTACGGTCACAAGGAAGAGACTGGCGCAGTGATCGAAATCCTTCTTCTGAAAAGAAGAGAGAACGATATCTGGGAATGCCTGGTAAAGCCTGGCAAAAAGGCTCGTCCAGGTGCCAAAATCACATTTGGTGATGGCATTCTAGAGGGCGAGATCATCGACGTGGTGGACGAAGGCAACCGTCTGATCCAGTTCCATTATGAAGGCATTTTTGAGGAGATTCTGGACCAGCTGGGAGAGATGCCGCTGCCGCCATATATCACTCATAAATTAAAGGATAAGAATCGCTACCAGACTGTTTATGCAAAGAATGAGGGTTCCGCAGCAGCTCCTACAGCAGGTCTGCATTTCACCAAAGAACTTCTGGAACAGGTGAAAGCCAAGGGCGTAAATATTGCCCATGTAACTCTTCACGTAGGTCTTGGAACTTTCCGCCCGGTTAAAGTAGATGATGTAGAACAGCATCACATGCATTCTGAATTTTACATTGTGGAAGAAGACCAGGCGAAGCTGATCAACGATACCAAGAAAAATGGCGGCCGTGTGATCGCAGTTGGAACTACCAGCTGCCGTACACTGGAGTCTGCAACTGGTGAGGATGGTGTTCTGAAGTCTGGAAGCGGCTGGACAGAGATTTTTATTTATCCAGGCTATAAATTTAAGATGATCGACGGTCTGATCACCAACTTCCATCTGCCGGAATCCACACTGGTTATGCTGGTGTCTGCATTGGCTGGAAAAGAGAATATTCTGCATGCTTATGAGGTGGCAGTGCAGGAGAAGTATCGGTTCTTTTCATTTGGGGATGCGATGCTGATATTATAATCAAAAAATACCCCCGGAGCTTTCGCTCTGGGGGTGCTGAATAACATATTTTTTCTATCCGATCCAGGAACTTCTTTCCTGGATTTTTTCCATAATTCTGGTCTTTTCATCCCCTTCAGCAGGCGTTGGCTGGTAATTGTTATAGCCGTAAGCGGAGGAGATGGAACAGGGGATGATATTTGTTACATTATCTGCTTTTACACCGTCGTTTGAGATGGTAAAGGTCTGCTGGAAAATCATACTGTCCATGTCACTTGGGGCGCTGTTTCCGCCGAAGCAGAAGTTTCCAAGGCTGTATACAATATTCTTTCCTTTATATTCTTCAATTCCCTGAAGTACATGAGGATGATGTCCACACACAAGATCAGCACCAAGGTCAATGGCAAGATGTCCAAGTGTGGTCTGATTGGAGTCTGGAACGGTTTCTTTTTCATTTCCCCAGTGGAAGATAACGATGATCAGCTCTGCGCCATCTTCTTTTACCTTGGCAATGTTGTCTTTCAGCTGCTGTTCACGCTCTAGATGATCGTATAACTCATAGATTCCCACAAGACCTACTTTTACCCCTTTTATATCCATTACAGCCGTCTCATCATAGCCGAAATGAACAATTCCCTGGGCATCCAGGGCATCCATGGTATCCTGAAAGCTCTGCTCGCCGTAATCATGGCTGTGGTTGTTGGCTGTGTTTACTGCTTCTACAGAACTGCTGGAGTAAATTCCTGCAAAAGATGCGGGTGCTTTGAATGCGAAGGTTTTATCCTCGCGGCTGCTGCTGTCTGTGAAGGTTCCTTCATTGTTGGCGATAGTCAGGTCATCTGCTTCAAAAATGCTCTTTACATTCTGTAAAAAGTATTCTTTTCCATAATTTTCAAAATATGCATTCAGGCTGGTACTGTAATCGAAGGCTTCATCTGTACCAAGGGTACAGTCTCCCACAACGCTTATAGTAAGCGTGACTGGGGTGTCGTGCTTCGATTTTGTTGAAACAGTATCGCTGCTTTCGGAATCAGAAGATGAATCTGAGCTGTCACTGGAAGATTCTGCAGTCTGCTTAGCTCCATCGGCAAATGAAGAATCGTTCTTTTCGCTGTCAGAAGAAAGAGCAGAACCAGTTGTATTTTCGTCGGTTGCGTTGTTTATATTCGAAGAGTTTACACTCTTTGTCTTTCCTGCACATCCCCGGACGATCAGGATCAGTACTACCAGCAGCAGGACACCCCCCGCGGACATGCAGATCTGCCGGATCTTTTTCTGGCGCTGGCGGTAATATTTGGATTTTTTGTATAAATTTTTTTTCTTTTGCATACGTCTATCCTCATATGGCTTTTTGTATATGATGTCGCCGACAGGCGACGTGTTTGTTCCGTATAAACATTGAGGCAAAAATCCATAGGTCATGTTTTGAGTGAATAGCCCTGTGAACTTTTGCCTTTGATTTACATTACAATAATATTTATCTGAAGAACTTATCGTAATAACCCATCACGAAAATCAACAGTACAATAAGCGGCAGTACATAGGTAAGATACGGACGTGCCCACTTCGGAAATTTAATGCCGTTTCCTGTATCCGCTTCTTTGATGAAATTGTCCCATCCCCATCCGTAGCGGGTTACGCAGAACAGCAGGTAAACAAGGCTTCCAAGCGGAAGCAGGTTATTGGAGATGATGAAGTCCTCCAGATCCTGGATGGTGCTTCCTGCGCCCAGTGGCTGAAATCCGCTCCATACGTTGAAACCAAGTACGCATGGCATGGATAAAACAAAGATTGCAATTCCGTTTACCAGAACTGCCTTCTTACGGCTCCAGCCCCACAGATCCATGGCAAAGCTTAAGATATTCTCAAATACTGCAATGATGGTGGAGAGAGCTGCGAATGTCATAAAGATGAAGAACAGTGCACCCCAGAAACGACCGCCCATCATCTGGTTAAACATGTTCGGCAGTGTTACGAATACAAGTCCAACACCCTGTGTAGGGCTTACATTGTAAGCAAAGCATGCCGGGAAAATAATAAGTCCGGCCATTAGTGCCACGAAAGTATCCAGAATACCAATCTGGATGGATTCGCCCATAAGGCTACGGTCTTTGTCGATATAACTTCCAAAGATTGCCATTGCGCCGATCCCAAGGCTCAAGGTGAAGAATGCCTGTCCCATAGCGGCATAAATACCGGAAAGCAGTCCGTTCTCTTTCAGACGGCCAAAATCCGGGAGAAGATAGAACTTAATACCCTCGATGGCACCTGGAAGCGTACAGCTCTTAACGCAAAGAACTACCATAATAGTAAGAAGACATACCATCATAACCTTTGTGATACGCTCAACACCTTTTTGCAGTCCCATGCAGCAGGTACCAAAACCGAATGCAGTTACGATTACCATCCAGAAGGTCATTTCTCCAGGATTGGAGAGCATGGTGTTAAATACGTTTCCTACCGCTTCTGTATCAAGACCTGTGAAGGTGCCGCTTGCTATTTTAAAGAAGTAAGCCAGCATCCAGCCGCCTACAGTGGTGTAAAACATCATCAGCATATAGTTGCCAAGCATGGCTCCATAGCTGTAAAGGTGCCATTTGGTGCCCTTTGGCTCAAGGAGATGGAAGCTTCTGGCAGCGGACTTGCGGCTTGCGCGTCCGACAGCAAATTCCATAACCATAATAGGCAGTCCAAGAATTACAAGGAACAGAAGATAGATCAGTACAAATGCTGCGCCGCCGTACTGTCCTGTTATATAAGGGAAGCGCCATACATTGCCGATTCCAATGGCGCAGCCGGCTGAAATGAGAATAAATCCAAGCCGGGATGAAAACTTTTCACGTTCTTTCATGTTGATTTCCTTCCTTTTTTCTATGTATGAATTCTGTGAAAAAATATGGGACAAAAGTCTTTTTTACAGAAGAGCACACCTTTTAACAGTATAAGAATAAAATGGGTTTTCGTCAATAAATATCTTGAAAAAGAAGGGGGAAATGCTAAAATATATAGGATGTACTTAAGGAGTGCCTGAGAGTCAGCTGTTTCGCGCCTATGGCGCTCCCGCAGCTGCCGACCGCAATCGTAATCCGGGCCATCGCCCTACTTACTCATACGGTCTAGCCCGTTCGATATCCAAGAGTTCGCTCGTGCAAGCATGGCTCATTTTTGGCTACCGTACGGGATTTTCATAATAAAATAGTAAATAAGAAGGGAAAACGACATGTTATATATAGGAAATCATACTTCATCATCCAAAGGCTACGCAGCCATGGGACGCCAGATTGTAAAAAATGGCGGCAACACGTTTGCATTTTTTACCAGAAATCCAAGAGGAGGGAATGCCAAAGCTATTGACCCTGCAGATGTGGCGAAGTTTCAGGAGATTGCCAGGGAGCATGAATTCGGCAAAATCGTGGCGCATGCGCCTTATACCTTAAATGCCTGCGCGGCCAAAGAAAATCTGCGGGATTTTGCCAGAAATACTTTTTCGGATGATCTGAAACGCATGGAAGCCACACCAGGAAATTATTATAATTTCCATCCAGGCAGCCATGTGGGACAGGGAATAGAGGTTGGAATTCAGAAGATTGCAGAAGTGCTGAATGCAGTTCTTACTGAAGAACAGACCACTACAGTTCTTCTTGAAACCATGGCTGGAAAAGGCTCTGAGGTGGGAAGCCATTTCCAGGAGCTTCGTGCCATCATGGACCTTGTAGAAAAACGCGATAAACTTGGAATCTGCCTGGATACCTGCCATGTGTGGGATGGTGGCTACGATATTGTAAACGACCTGGACGGTGTCTTAACTGAATTCGACCGCATCATCGGTCTCGACCACTTAAAAGCCATCCACCTGAACGACAGCCTCAACCCTCTTGGCAGTCACAAAGACCGCCACGCCAGAATCGGGGAAGGCCAGATGGGTCTTGATGCCCTTGTCCGTGTCATCCGGCACCCGGCATTGGAGGGTAAGCCTTTTATTCTGGAAACGCCTAATGATGATGAGGGTTGGACAAGAGAAATTGCACTTCTTAGGGAAAGATATTCAGAATAAATTGCTATTTAGTTGATTAAAAGTTCTTCAATGCGGACGCATTTGGACAATGTGTATTACTCACTCGCCGGCGCAACGCTACAGCGAACTAATCGCTAACTGCGACTAATGCGTTCGGGAGAGCCCTCACGCATAAGTCTCCGTAAGCGCTGGATTTCGCTTACGCTAAGAGCGCGCCTGAAATGGCTCGCTGGAGTAATACATATTGCCCAAATGCTGTGTACTGGCTGGGACTTGCTGGTTGATAAGAACTTTTAATGAAGAGGGGTGGGTGAGTGATTGGTTTCCCTACACTTTCTTGACAACGATAGATTGGCAAAAAACAATAAAGTTGCGGGATACCAACTACTTCACCCCACCCCCATTGTTGTCGTTATTGTTTCTTTCTTCTCTTTCCAATAACCAGCGATTTTGCAATGTATATTCGCAAGCCGCGCATTTCAGGAGCGGTTTTAGTGGAGGCGAGATCCATGACTTACGGAGACTTAGGCGCGAAGGCTCTCCTGAGCGTCTTAGTCGCAGTTAGTCATTAGCTTGCCGGAACGTTGCGACGCGCGGCGGTGAATATACATTGTGAAATCGCGTCCGGAATAATGACCAACACACTAAATAGCAAAACGGTGTTTCAATACCTATGCATTGAAACACCGTATTTTCTATAGTGATTTATGAATTATGAGAGAACCTCGTTCTTCAGCTCATCTCCATTGATATAAGCCTGCGCATTCTCCATAGTTGTCTCTGCAATATTGGTGAGCGCTTCTTCTGTAAAGAATCCCTGATGGGAGGTCATGGTTACGTTCGGGAAGGAGAGAAGTCTCTGGATCAGGGAAGTCTGCATGATGCTCTCAGACAGATCTTCGAATACATAATCAGATTCCTCCTCATAAACATCCAGACCAACTGCGAAGAACTTGTGGTCGCGGATACCGGAAATCAGATCCTCCGTCTTGATAAGACCGCCACGGGAAGTGTTTACAAGGATAACTCCATCCTTCATCTGGGCAATTGTCTTTTCATTGATAATATGTTTGGTTTCGTCAGTAAGCGGGCAGTGCAGGCTGATCAGATCACTGGTAGCCAGCAACTCATCAAGAGAAACGTATTCCAGGAAGTCAAGATTCTTGTTTGGGAAAAGATCATATGCAATGACCCGCATTCCAAATCCCTTGCAGATTCTTGCCATAGCCTGACCAATTTTACCAGTACCGATAATACCGGCTGTTTTTTTGTAAAGGTTCACGCCCATAAGACCGCTTAAAGTAAAGTTGTTCTCACGGCATTTGATGTAAGCCTTGTGAGTGTGACGGTTAGCTGTAAGCGCCAGCGCCATTGCGTGCTCTGCAACAGCCTCGGGAGAGTAACCTGGTACACGCAGAACTTTCATGCCATATTTGTGGGCTGTCTTAAGATCCACGTTATTGTAACCAGCGCAGCGCATAAGGATCAGTTTTACACCCTGCTGATGTAATTCTTCAATAACAGGAGCGCCAAGATCTGCATTTACAAAAGCACAGATGGCTTCATAACCTTTTGCAAGAGAAGCGGTCTCCTCATGGATATTTGCTTCAATAAATTTAATCTTAATATCTGGAAATTCAGGTAAAAGTTTTTCAAAAAACTGCTCGTCATAATTTTTGGTTCCGTAAAATAAAATTTTCATTATTTCTGGCTCCTTTCTTGTGGCAGCCGCTCTTTTGTCTGGGCTGTTCACCTTCGCTTTGTTTGTTTTAGTGTTCCTCAACTTACAGTGGGATTATACGTTATTTTTTTGAAGAAAAAAAGAGGAAAACGGAAAGTTTTTTAACTTCGTCGAAATCGTTAAAAGAATATCAATATAGAAATGAGATTAAAACGAATTTTAAAATTGCATAGAAATTAATACATGGTAAAATGTGCAATATGTATATTTTAAAAGAAAATACAAGCATATAATCTGGCAAAATATGACAGTTGCACTAAACTAACATTGACTATTATTTAACATAAAATAATAAGAATGCACATCTAAAAAGGCAAAAAAACAGGAACCTAAATGGAAAAATGGTTATTGCTCACTCCGTTCACAGTAACGAAAAATGTTCTCATTTAAGTTCCTGCGGTTCAGATTATTCTCCTAACCGATACAGATCCTCATAAAATTCCGGATAAGAAATCTTCACACAATCTCCACCCTTAATAGAGAGCGGTCCATCACAGAGCAGTCCTGCAACAGCGAAAGACATAGCCACTCTGTGGTCCAGATAAGAATCAATCTCTGCGCCGTGAAGCGGCTTGCCTCCATGTATGATCATTCCGTCCTCTGTAGGTGTAATGTCCGCACCCATGCGGGAAAGGTTCTCTGCCATAACCAGAATTCGGTCTGATTCTTTTACTTTAAGTTCTTTTGCATCCTTGATCACAGTAGTTCCCTCGGCGAAAGCAGCCATAACTGCAATCATCGGAATCTCGTCAATAAGAGTCGGAATGATTTCCCCGCCCACTGTTGTACCGTGAAGAGAACTGGTGCGAACAAGAAGATCAGCGGTAGGCTCTCCTTCCATATTTACATTTAAGAGCGTAATGTCAGCTCCCATATCCTTGCACACACGGAGCAGTCCGTCTCTTGTGGGATTGATTCCCACATTCTTCAGAAGAATCTCACTGCCTGGCACCAGAAGTCCTGCAGCGATGAAATAAGCAGCAGAAGAAATATCCCCAGGTACTGTAATTTCTCTGGCAAAAAGAGATGGTTCCGGAGCAATGGAAGCGGTAGTTCCCTCAGAAGTTACCCGAGCTCCAAAATAGTTTAACATGATTTCTGTATGGTTCCTGGAAAGAACCGGTTCGGTGACGCTGGTAATTCCGTCAGAATACATTCCGGCCAGAAGTACACAGGATTTTACCTGAGCAGAAGCAACTGGGGAATCATAGTGAATGGCCTTCAGAGGATGACCTGTGATCCGAAGGGGAACACAGTTATTTCCCTTTATGCTTGCAATATCAGCGCCCATGGAAAGGAGAGGCGTCATGATCCGTTTCATGGGACGGCTCTGGATAGAGTCATCGCCGGTAAGCTCCGATACAAAATTTTGTCCTGCAAGAATACCGGAAATCAGGCGGGTAGTTGTGCCACTGTTTCCGACATCCAGAATATCAACAGGGGCAGATAATCCGTGGAGTCCTTTTCCATGAACCAGGATTTCTCCGCTGTTATTCTCAATATCAATGCCCATTTTGCGGAAACAGGAGATGGTGGAAAGGCAGTCAGCTCCTTCCAGAAAATGGGTGATCTTTGTGGTTCCTTTGGCAAGGGAACCGAACATGACGGCACGGTGGGAGATGGATTTGTCGCCTGGGACTGTAAGTTCTCCGTGGAGATTTGTAAGTTTTTTTATTTCCATAATAATTGTTCCTTAAATATAAAGTTTCATACAGCAAAAACAGGTATCGATTATATTACTTATAAAGAATCAGACGAGTCAATATGGCGGTTACTTCATATTTGCTGTATTGATACAGAGTTTGTCTGAAAAATTAATTGTGATGTATCCAATAAACAACTGCCGGTGCGCTGGTTATCGCTCATAAACAATATAATTGCGCTTTTTCAAAAGTGCAATGGCCTTTTCCATAGCGTCTTCTTCATAAAATTCGATTTTCAGAACGCCTTGCTCGAATTCGCGGTTGTGGATGATGCCGATGTTTTTAATGCTGATCTTGTCCATGGCAAGGATGGTGGCAATGGTAGCGATTCCGCCGGCTTCATCTGCAATATCCAGATAAAGCACATAAGCCTTGCGGATAGGACCATTATCCACAACATCAATGGAATCACGGTAATCCCTGGAGCTTGCAAACATCTGATAAATAGCATCTGCCTCCTTACCATCTGTAGCACAGTTGTCTACAGAACAGCGGATCTGGATCAGCATGCGGATGTAGTCGTCCAGAACATTGGAAATGTTCTCATGGTTTTCCATGCAGATCTGCTGCCACATAACAGGAGAAGAAGAGGCAATCCTTGTAATATCGCGGAAACCGCCTGCTGCGATGGTCTTCATGTATTCGGCATCGTTGTCCAGAGTTTTTACCAGATTTACAAGGGCGGAAGCAATAATATGGGGCAGATGGCTTACACCTGCTGTAATAAAATCATGTTCTTCAGCTGTAAGCACCATAGGGATAGCACCAAGAGAACTGATCAGCTCTGTAAAATCTGAAATATATTCCAGTCCCACTTCCCCGCCAGGGGTAAGAATATAGTATGCATTTTCCAGAATGCGCTCGTTGGAATGGTCAAAACCGGTTTTCTCAGAACCGGCCATAGGGTGACCGCCGATAAAGCAGTCTGTCATTCCCAGCTCATCCACTTTCTGATGGATGATTCCCTTTACACTTCCCACATCTGTGATAATGCAGCCTGGCTGGCGGATCTCTTTCAGATATGCAAGGCACTCCAGGTTGATCTCTACCGGAGCACATAAAAATACATAATCACAGGATCCAAAGCGTGGATCCTTCATTTCCTCACAGACACCATCTATAATGCCGGTGCTGATGGCGGAGGCAAGTGCTTCCTTACTGCGGTTATAGGCCAGAATGTGGTAATCCGGATGGTACTTCCGGATGGCCTTGGCGATAGAGCCGCCAATCAGACCGAGACCGATAAAACCGATTGTCTTCATAATATAATGTCGTTTCCTTTCCTTCGTTAAAGTGAAAAATTATCTTATGATATTGTACGAGATTCCTCGCAAATTGTCAATTCCTACAGAAATGACAAAATAATCTAAACTTTTTTGAAAAAAGACCGTCAAAATCCCAGAAAATACTTGAAATTCTTCTGAATATTTAGTAAAATATGAACATATTAGACAAACAGGGAGGTATTACATATGGACGTTTTTAGAACTGACCGAATCAGAAATGTAGTGCTGTTAGGACACGGCGGTGCTGGAAAGACAACTCTGGCAGAAGCAATGGCATATCTTGCCGGCTTGACCAACCGTTTAGGCCGTGTAGAAGATGGCAATACAGTCAGTGATTATGATAAAGAAGAAATCAAACGACATTTCTCTATCACTACATCTCTGATTCCGGTCCCGTGGCAGAAGAACAAGGTAAACATTCTGGACACTCCCGGATATTTTGACTTCGTAGGAGAAGTTGAGGAAGCTGTCAGCGCTGCAGACGCAGCAATCATCGTAGTATCAGGTAAGGCAGGGGTACAGGTTGGTACCCAGAAGGCATGGAATCTCTGCGAGAAGTATAAACTTCCGCGAATGATTTTCGTTACCGATATGGACGTGGACGATGTAAGTTACCGTAAGGTAGTAGATCAGCTTACCGAGCTTTATGGCAAGAAGATTGCCCCGCTGCATTTCCCGATCCGTGAGGATGGCAAGTTCGTGGGATATGTTAACGTTGTGAAGCAGGCCGGAAGAAAATATATCGACAAGGGACAGAAGGAAGAGTGCGAGATTCCTTCTTATCTGGATGAGTATCTTGAGAAGTATCATGATATCCTGATGGAATCTGTAGCAGAGACCAGCGAGGAATTCATGGATCGTTATTTTGAGGGAGACGAGTTCTCCGTTACAGAAGTTTCCGCAGCACTTGCCGCCAATGTACAGGATGCAAGCATTGTTCCGGTATGCATGGGATCCCCGATCAATCTTCGCGGCGTATCCAACCTTCTGGACGACATCTGCGGATATTTCCCAAGCCCGGACAAACGTTCCTGCAACGGTATTTCCCAGAAGACCAACGAGATTTTTGAAGCAAATTACGATTTCGCCAAAGCAAAATCAGCATATGTATGGAAATCCATCGTGGATCCATTCCTTGGCAAGTATTCCCTGATCAAGGTTTGCTCCGGTGTTATCAAATCTGATGATACCCTTCTCAATGTTGAGAAAGGCACAGAAGAGCGTCTTAACAAATTATATGTTCTTCAGGGTTCCAAGCCTATCGAAGTTCCAGAGCTCCATGCAGGTGATATCGGTGCAATTGCCAAATTAGTCAGTGTTCAGACTGGTGACAGCCTTGCCACCAAGGCGAATCCGGTTCTTTATCCGAAAGCAATTCTTTCCACACCTTATACCTATAAGAGATTTAAGGCTGTGAACAAGGGCGATGAGGATAAGATTTCCCAGGCTCTTGCCAAGATCATGAGCGAAGACAGGACTGTTCGTGTTGAGAACGATGGTGCTAACCGTCAGAGTCTGATCTATGGTATGGGCGATCAGCATCTTGATGTTATTGTCAGCATGCTGAAAGAGCGTTATAAAGTTGATGTAGAGCTTTCCAAACCGAAGGTTCCATTCCGTGAGACCATCCGCAAGAATTCTGACGTAGAAGGCAAACATAAGAAACAGTCCGGCGGACATGGACAGTATGGACATGTTAAGATGCGTTTTGAGCCGTCTGGCGATATGGAGACTCCATACGTATTTGAGCAGGTTGTTGTTGGTGGTGCAGTTCCGAAGAACTACTTCCCGGCAGTTGAGAAGGGCCTTCAGGAATGCGTTCAGAAAGGACCTCTTGCAGCATATCCGGTAGTTGGTGTAAAGGCTACTCTTTATGATGGATCTTATCATCCGGTAGATTCCTCAGAGATGGCATTTAAGATGGCTACCATCCTTGCATTCAAGAAAGGCTTCATGGATGCTTCTCCGGTACTGTTAGAGCCAATCGTTTCCATGAAGGTTACAGTTCCGGATAAATATACAGGTGACGTTATGGGCGATCTGAATAAGCGCCGCGGCCGTGTTCTTGGAATGAATCCGGATCATAACGGAAATACCATTATTGAAGCTGACGTTCCTCTTCTTGAGATTTATGGATATTCCACAGATCTTCGTTCCATGACTGGCGGAAGTGGTGACTTCTCCTACGAGTTCGCCCGCTATGAGCAGGCTCCTGGAGATATCCAGCAGAAAGAGATTGAAGCACGGGCAAGTAAGGTTGACGCTGCTGATGAATAAGTAGTATAATGAGATGGAGAATTTCTTGAAGAAGTTCTCCGTCTTTTATGATGGAAGTTCATATGAGGAAAGAAGGAGGAATATTATGAACAGAAAAGGAATCAAAAAGATTATGCTGTTTTTACTTGCTTTTATGCTTGTATTTCCGGTTTATTCATTTGGAAAAGCAGAGGCGGTTCAGGCAGCAGCATTAAAAGCACCGAAGCTTTCCAAGGTGGTACGTGTAAACAAAAGTGTTAAAATCACCTGGAAAAAGAGTAAAGGCGCTTCCGGCTACTATGTTATGCGTAAGACAGAAAATAGTTCCTGGAAAAAAATCAAAACTGTGAAAGGCGGTTCCAAAACATCTTACACAGATAAAAAAGTGAAGAGTGGAACTACATACTACTACACAGTAAAAGCCTACAAAGGAAAGAAAGTAAGTTCCTATAACAAAAAAGGACTGAAAATCGTTTATAAGGTGCCAACCACAACGAAACCGGATACTGCCGGCGGAAATACCACGGCAACAGGTTCCACTGTTGCAAATACAGCTTCCGAATATACCATTGAAACGGATATGGTACTTTCTGGTTCCGGTTCCGGTTACCATGCGAAGCTGGTTGCCTGCACGGCGACCTCTGCAGTAAGCTTTGGTATCCAGTATGACAAGCATGCAAGAGCTCCCTATACAGGTAAGGCATGGTTCATGATCGAGAATGTAGCCCACAATGGTGCAGGCGGTCAGAACTATATCTGGGTTCAGGAAGCGGCCAGAGATAAGACTTACCATGTAATGCTGACTGTGAAAAAAGACGGAACCTGCAGCTGCTACATCAACGGCAAACTTGCCAAAACAGTTAAAAACAGCAGTCTTGCAAACACAACTGTCTATCTTCGCGTAGAGGGTTCTGCAAGATTAAACGGAGATTCTGTAAATGCCACATTCAGCAATATTGAATTGAAAGCTGACGGCAAATATTATGCAGATAAGATCTGGCGTACGCATGACTTCACAACCAATAAGGGAATCAAGGCAGATGCTTCCGGATATGCGGCTTCCAAGCGAGTAACGATCAAGGGAAAAGTAAAAGGACTGGCAAGTGGTCAGGACTGGGATAGTGCATACGAGCAGGTATCCGGAATTATTCAGTTTGTGAACTGATAGATTGAAATGTAACAAAATGCAGAAATCCTTCATATATGGTGATGCCGCCGACAGGTGACACGTCCGTTTAGTAAAGGAAATAAAAACAGCATCCAGACAGAAGTATAAAAAATATATTCTGTCCGGATGCTGTTTTGCTTATAAAATAATAATCTTAGTATAGCATTTACAGGATCTTAGTTGTCCATTTACTGCAGTCCCACACCTGTGAAACCACATCCTGATAAAATTCCGGCTCATGGCAGATGAGAAGCACACTTCCACGGTATTCCTTTAGTGCCTCCTTCAGAGCTTCTTTTGCATCCACATCCAGGTGGTTGGTAGGCTCGTCAAGAAGAAGGACATTTGTCTCTTTGTTTACCAGCTTGCAAAGGCGGACCTTGGCCTGCTCACCGCCGGAAAGCACACGGACCTGACTCTCAATATGCTTGGTGGTGAGACCACATTTTGCAAGTGCGGAGCGTACTTCATACTGGGTATAAGACGGGAATTCTGCCCAGATCTCATCAATACAGGTGGTTTTGTTGTCACCTTTTACCTCCTGCTCAAAATATCCGATCTGCAGATTGTCCCCTAATTCCCTGGTTCCCTTCAATGATGGGATCAGACCAAGAATACTTTTCAGAAGAGTCGTTTTTCCAATTCCGTTGGCACCTACAAGCGCGATTTTCTGGCCTCTTTCCATGGAAAGGGTGAGAGGGCGGGAAAGGGGCTCGTCATATCCGATCACAAGATCCTTTGTCTCGAAGATGTATTTGCCTGGGGTGCGTCCCTGTTTGAAATGAAACTCCGGCTTTGGTTTCTCGGCAGCCAGTTCGATCACGTCCATTTTGTCCAGCTTTTTCTGGCGGGACATTGCCATATTTCTGGTGGAAACCCGGGCCTTGTTTCTGGCAACGAAATCCTTCAGTTCGCTGATTTCCTGCTGCTGGCGGCGATAAGCCGCCTCTAACTGAGCTTTTTTCACTTCATAGACTTCCAGAAAGTGGTCATAATCGCCTACATAACGGTTCAGCTCCTGATTTTCCATATGATAAACGATATTGATCACATCATTGAGAAACGGAATATCGTGGGAAATAAGGATAAAGGCATTCTCATATTCCTGAAGATAGCGTTTCAGCCATGCAATGTGCTCTTCATCCAGATAGTTGGTGGGCTCATCCAGAAGAAGAATATCTGGTTTCTCCAGAAGCAGCTTGGCAAGGAGCACCTTGGTACGCTGTCCGCCGCTGAGATCTGTGACATCACGGTCAAGCCCAAGATCCAGAAGACCAAGTGCCCGGGCAACCTCTTCTACCTTGGAATCAATTACGTAGAAGTCGTGCATGGTCAGGGTATCCTGGATAGTTCCCAGTTCCTCCATAAGAACTTCCATTTCTTCCGGGGAGGCTTCACCAAGGGAATCACAGATGGTATTCATTCGTTCTTCCAGTTCAAAAAGCCAGGAAAAAGCAGATTTCAGCACGTCGCGGATAGTCATGCCAGGAGCGAGGACAGAATGCTGGTCCAGATAACCTACACGGACATTTTTTGCCCACTGGATCCTGCCCTCATCTGGCATCAGTTTATCAGTTACAATATTGAAGAAGGTGGATTTTCCCTCTCCGTTGGCGCCTACCAGGCCAATATGTTCTCCTTTTAAAAGGCGGAAGGAAACATCATGGAAAATGGCCCTGTCACCAAAGCCGTGGGTAAGGTGTTCAACATTTAAAATACTCATAGATAACTCCTGTTCTTAAATCAGAGCGTGTTTGAAACAGGCTCCGGTGTATATAGATAGCAGCTTGCGGTTTGCAGAGCAGCCGTTTTGCAAATTCAGAGCTGTATGCAAAATGCAAAGAGGGAAAAACTGTTACAATCAGGATAACTGCTGGATTCCTGCAATATCTGGTGAAGCCATCAGAGAATAGTTTGTATAATAAACTACAAATCCCGGTTTGGCTCCAGCCGGCTTTTTCACATTCTTTTTCTGGAGATAATCAATCTCTACCTTTGGTGCAGTGCGTCCCTTGGAATAAAAGGCTGCAAGATTTCCTGCTTCTTCAAAGGTGCGGTCCGGAAGTGTGCCGTCTTTTGTCTTTACCACAACATGGGAGCCCGGCATCTTTTTGGCATGGAACCACCAGTCATTTCCTGTGGCAAATTTAAAGGTCAGCTCATCATTCTGGTAGTTGTTTTTTCCTACATAAATATCGTAGCCATCACTGGAAACATAATGGAAGGGTTTGGATTTCACCTGCATTTTGGCACCTTTTTTGTTTCCGTAGTGGCGCTTCACATAGCCGTATTCCATAAGCTCTTCCTTGATCTGGGAAAGGTCGCTCTCCTCAGCGGCAATGTCCAGGGCATTGGAGATGGATTCCAGATGTTCGATCTCGCTGGTGGTATCTGCAATCTGAACCTCCAGAGCTTCCTGGGTACGCTTCAGCTTGCCGTAACGATCGAAATACTTCTTGGAATTCTCCTGGGGGGTCAGGGTAGGATCAAGAGGAATGGTGATTTCTTCTCCATTATAATAGTTCACAGCCTTAAAGGATTTACAGCCTTCTTCCAGACCGTAGCCGTAGGTGTTGATCAATTCGCCGTAAACCTTGTATTTGTCCTTTTTCTCAGTATCTTTCATCTGCTTCTGCTGAAGACTTAATTTTTTTCGGTTTCGGTCAAGGGCAGTCTGGACGATCTTTCGGAGGTCCGCAGATTTCTGACGGATACGGGTGATCACGTCGCGGGAGGCATAATAGGTTTCCAGCATCTCTGACACAGATTCAAAGGTCCGGGTGGTGAAGCCTTCTCCATATTGGGAAAAAGGAAGAACACCGTACTCAACCGGCTCGTCCCCTTTGAAAACAATAACCGGGGTAAATTCTTCCCTCCGGATCTGTTCCATTAAACGGGTGAATTCTGTATAAAGCTGCTCTCTGGTATTCTCATCTAATGTCTGGACATCATCATTTCCATCAATGGAAGCGCGATAGCAAAGCTCCTGAGCCATTACCGGGCTGAAACCGGTAAGCGTCTGATAGAGAGCTTTGGAGACAGCATTGGATCTGCCACATACTTTTTCCATGAAATCCTCTCTGGAAATGGTAAGAGGATCCAGCTTGTCCTGAGTGTGGGGGATGAAATAAGGACGTCCTGGCAGAACTTCACGTACAGAACTTACGTTGCAGGATACGTGCTTGATACTATCCAGGATCATATTATTATCATCACAGAAGATAATGTTGCTGTGCTTTCCCATCAGTTCCATAATGAGAACCTTATGGCATACATCACCAAGTTCGTTCAGGTGCTCCAGCTCAAATTCTACAACACGCTCCAGGCCAGGCTGGCGTATCGCAGTGATCCTGGCGCTTCCGATGTGCTTGCGGAGAAGCATGCAAAAATTAGGAGCAGTCAAAGGGCTGATCCGGTTTTTGCCTGTAAAATAGATCAGAGGCAGGGAGGCGCTGGCGGAGAGAAGCAGACGCTTCTGACCATTTGCACCTTTTCCGGTGATCAGCAGTTCGTCACTTTCCGGCTGGGCAATTTTGTTAATGCGTCCCCCGGAGAGATTTTTATTTAATTCAGAAACCATTGCAGCAATGGTAATTCCGTCAAAAGCCATAAAAAACTCCTTTCTGTTGACAGGTTACCGGTCGCTCCGTGACCAGTAACCGTGACATGCAGACTTTATTATAACAGCAAAAAAAGGATTTGACTAGGGTTTTAGAATGAACTATAATAAATCTGTATGCGTAGGCAACTGTGAACGGTAACCTGCGTAGAGTTATTGCCTGAATATCAGAGACGATTCTGTTATGCGGAATGGTACTCTTTTCAGACAGTATTCGGAATAAAAATAAAGAAAGAGATTACTATGATAAAAAGTATGACCGGCTTTGGAAGGGCCGAGGTGATTACAAAAGAGCGGAAAATCACCGTTGAGTTAAAATCCGTCAATCACAGATATCTGGATCTGAGTATCAAAATGCCAAGGAAGCTGGTTTTCCTTGAGGGCGCGATCCGGAATCTTATGAAGACCTATATGCAGCGTGGTAAAGTGGATGTGTTTATCACATATGAGGACTACACCTTAAGCTGTGGCGCACTGAAGTATAATAAGGAGCTTGCAGGAGAATATCTTGCATATATCCGTCAGATGGCAGAGGAATTTGGCCTTGAGAACGATGTGAAGGCAGGAGCTCTTTCCCGTTATCCGGACGTGCTGACTATGGAGGAGCAGTCTGTAGATGAGGACGCATTGTGGGCAGTTCTGGAAGCACCGCTTCGCGAGGCCTGCGAGAAATTTGCCCAGTCCCGTGCAAGAGAGGGAGAGAATCTGAAGAACGACCTGATCGCCAAGCTGGATGCTCTTGATGAGAAGGTAAGTCAGGTAGAAGCCCGCTCTCCGGAGGTTGTGGATTCTTACAGAGAGAAGCTGGAAGCCAAGGTTCATGAGCTTCTGGAGGATTCTCAGATCGAAGATTCTCGTATTGCATCAGAAGTTGTCCTGTTCTCCGACAAGATCTGCAACGATGAGGAAACCGTCCGTCTCCACAGCCATATCCAGGGAATGAAGAAGATGCTGGAGGAGAAGGAAGGCATCGGACGCAAGCTTGATTTTATGGCACAGGAGATGAACCGTGAGGCAAATACTATTTTGTCGAAATCAAGTGATCTGATTATTTCCAATATAGCGATTGATCTGAAGACAGAGATTGAGAAGATCAGAGAACAGGTTCAGAATGTGGAGTAACCTAGTACATCGTTTTCGAAATAACTATACCACTCACTTGTCTGTGAATCCGATTGCACAGGTATAAAAGCCTCGGCGTAGCCCGCTACGCCTGCGTTTTTATACCTGCACACTCGAATCCACATCCTACGTGATTGGTATAGTTATTTACGAAGCGATGTACTAGAGAATCAAAGACGTAAGCTTTCCATATTGACAGAAGGGTGAAAACATGGCAAAATTAATCAATATCGGATTCGGCAATGTGGTGAATTCCCAGAAAATCGTAGCTGTGGTAAACCCGGATGCCGCTCCGGTGAAGCGAATGGTTCAGAGTGTGAAAGGTTCCAATTCCCTTGTGGATGCCACTCAGGGAAGAAAGACCAAGTCCGTGATCGTTACTTCAGACCACATTCTGATATTATCTGCGATCCAGCCGGACACGATCGCCCGCAGATTTGCAGAAGTTATAGAAAATAAGGGAGAGGGCCATGAGTAGAGGAGTTTTGGCAGTTGTTTCCGGATTTTCCGGAGCAGGAAAAGGCACCATTATGAAAAGCCTGATGGCGAAGTACGACAATTACGCATTGTCTGTATCTGCCACCACCAGAAACCCCAGACCAGGGGAAGAAGACGGAAGAGAATACTTTTTCCGCACAAAAGAAGAATTTGAGGAAATGATCCGTCAGGATCAGCTGATCGAATATGCCCGGTACGTGGAGAATTACTACGGCACACCTAAGGCTTATGTGGAGGAGCAGTTGTCAGCAGGCAGGGATGTGATCCTGGAGATCGAGATTCAGGGAGCCCGCAAGATCAAGAAGAAATTCCCGGAAGCTGTGCTGGTATTTGTAACAGCGCCCTCCATGGAGAAACTGAAAGAGCGTCTTGTTGGAAGAGGCACTGAGACTGCGGTAGTGATCCACCAGCGTCTTGCAAGAGCTGCACAGGAGGCAGAAGGAGTTGATGAGTACGACTATCTGTTGGTGAATGACCAGCTGGAGGATGCTGTAGACAGGCTTCATAATATTATTCAGAGCGAACATTTCGCCATGAGGAGAAACCTTGGTTTTATCCATGAGATCCAGGAACAGGCAGCAAAGTTTGTGGAAGAATAATCTGATTAAAGAGCAGATGAAACTGCCATAAAATGAAATATCGATTTGCAGCTTTATTCACGTAAACACAGTTTGAAACTGCGAATCTTTATAAAAATAATAACAATAATCACAATTTTTGAAAGGAGTATATATATGATCCATCCATCTTATTCTGAGTTAATCGAAGCAATCAATACGAACAATGAGGACGACGATGAGAGCATGGTGCTCAACAGTCGTTATTCCCTGATTCTTGCTACAAGCAAGCGTGCGCGTCAGCTGATCGGCGGTGCAAAGCCGTTGGCAGATAATGTTAAAGGCAAGAAACCTCTTTCTATCGCAATTGACGAGTTATATCACGGCAAGGTTAAGATCCTTCCAGGTAAACATGAGGAAGAGGATTTAGCAGAGATCGCAGGACATTCTGCAGAGGAAATTGCTTCTGAAGAACCTGCAGCTGCAGTTGATCCTGCTGAGTCTGAGGAGAGTGCAGAATAATATGAAATTACTGTTCATTTCCCTTGGATGTGATAAGAATCTGGTAGATTCTGAGGAAATGCTTGGAATGCTTGCTGCAGACGGACATGAGATCATTGATGATGAGGACGAAGCAGAGGTCATTATTGTCAATACCTGCTGTTTTATCGGTGATGCCAAAGAAGAAAGTGTAAATACCATTCTTGAAATGGCAGAGAAGAAAAAGGCAGGTACCTGCAAGGTGCTGATCGTTACCGGCTGCATGGCACAGCGTTACAAGAAAGAAATTTCAGAGGAAATACCTGAAGTGGATGCCATTCTTGGTACAACCTCTTACGGCGATATCAGCAAGGCTGTAAAGGAAGCCCAGGCAGGCAGACACTTTGAAGAGTACAAGAGCATTGATTTTCTTCCGGATATTTCCGGTAAGCGTATGTTGACCACAGGTGGACATTTTGCATATCTGAAAATTGCAGAAGGCTGTGACAAGCATTGTACTTACTGTATTATCCCCAAGCTCCGGGGCAGCTACAGAAGCGTGCCTATGGAGCAGCTTGTAAAAGAAGCCCGGTCTCTTGCTGAAAAAGGGGTAAAAGAGCTGATTCTGGTTGCCCAGGAGACCACTGTATATGGTAAGGACATTTATGGAAAGAAATCTCTTCATGTCCTTTTAAAGGAGCTTTGCAAAATAAAGGGAATCCGCTGGATCCGTATTTTGTACTGCTACCCGGAAGAGATTTATGATGAGCTGATTCAGACTATGAAGGAAGAGAAGAAGATCTGTCATTATCTGGATCTTCCAATCCAGCATGCAAGTGACCGTGTGCTGAAACGTATGGGCCGCCGTACCACCAAGCAGGAGCTGGTGGATATTATTGGCAGGCTGCGCCGGGAGATCCCGGATATTTTCCTTCGTACAACCCTGATCAGTGGTTTTCCTGGAGAGACACAGGAAGACCACGAAGAACTGATGGAGTTTGTGGATGAGATCGAGTTTGACCGCCTTGGTGTTTTCCCATACTCTGCTGAGGAGGATACCCCGGCAGCCACTATGGAAGATCAGATTCCGGAGGAGGTCAAGGAAGCCAGACGCGATGAGATCATGGAACTTCAGCAGGAAATTTCTCTTGAAAAGGGTGAGAGCCGCGTTGGTCAGGTGCTGACTGTTATGATCGAGGGCAAGGTATCTGGAGAGAGTGCGTACATTGGACGTACTTACGGAGATGCGCCGAAGGTCGATGGATATATTTTTGTACAGACTGGCGAACTTCTCATGACAGGAGATTTTGCGAGAGTCCGGGTTACCGGAGCTCTGGAGTACGATTTGATAGGAGAGCTGGAAGATGAATACACCGAATAAACTGACTATTGCCAGAATGATCCTGGTACCGTTTTTTGTATTATTTATTCTGACTGGCTGGGGCGGAGATGCCAACCGCTATATCTGCCTTGCTATTTTTGTAGTGGCAAGTATTACGGACTGGTTTGACGGTCATCTTGCCCGCAAGAATAATCTGGTTACCAATTTTGGTAAATTCATGGATCCTCTTGCTGACAAGCTTCTTGTTTGTTCTGCACTGATCTGCATGATCGAGCTTGACCGCCTGCCGGCATGGTTCGTGATCATTATCATTGCAAGAGAATTTATTATCAGTGGCTTCAGACTGATCGCTGCCGAGAACGGCGTTGTCATCGCTGCAAACTACTGGGGCAAATTTAAAACTGCATCCCAGATGGTCATGATCATTCTTCTGATCCTGAACTTTGGGGGAGTTTTTGAAATACTGACACAGATTTTTGTATGGATATCACTTGCTCTGACGGTGATCTCTCTGATCACTTATATTGTGCAGAATAAGAATGTAATTTCCATGCAGGAATAAAATAGTCACTGCCTGCGGAATGCTTTTGCGTGCAGTGCGTGTGAATATCTGAATGTAAACCAGCCAGCATCTTTGTAAGCAGAGATGTTGGCCTTTTTCAAACATGCTCTGGAAAAGAGGTATATAAAAATGATTGCAGAACTTGTAGCTGTAGGAACTGAGATTTTGCTGGGAAACATTGTAAACACCAACAGCGCATATCTTTCTGAGAAATGTGCCCAGCTGGGACTTTCTGTTTACTATGAGTCTGTTGTGGGAGATAATCGCGACCGAATGAAAGCTGTGATCGCATCTGCCCTTGACAGATCTGATGTGGTAATTCTTTCAGGAGGTCTTGGACCAACTGAGGATGATCTGACTAAGGAAGTATGTGCTGAGGTAATGGGACTTCCTCTTTCTGAAGATCCTCATTCCCGTAAGCGTATTGAGCGCTATATGAAGGAATATAAGAAGAATCATCCGGACAGACGTGTGACCTCCAATAATTATAAGCAGGCGCAGGTTCCGGAAGGCGCTGTTGTGCTTGATAACCACAACGGTACAGCGCCTGGTCTGATCCTTGAGAAAAACGGTAAGACTGCCATTCTTCTTCCGGGACCTCCTAACGAGCTGATCCCTATGTTTGAGGAGTCTGTTTTCCCATATCTTCGCAAGAAACAGCCGGAGATCATCTGCTCCCAGGTTGTGAAGATCTGTGGAATCGGTGAGAGCCAGGTGGCTGCCGATATTCAGGATATGATCGAGGCCCAGACAAATCCAACGCTTGCCCCATATGCAAAGACAGGAGAGGTTCATCTCCGTATTACAGCCAAGGGTGAGGATGAGAAATCCTGCAAGAAGCTGATCAAACCTGTAGTAAAGGAACTTCAAAAGCGATTCGGCAAAAATGTATTTGCCCTGGATGCGGACAAAACGCTGGAAGAATCTGTTGTGGATCTGCTGAAGGAGAAAGAATTAACTCTATCTCTTGCAGAATCCTGTACAGGTGGTGCCATTGCTGCCCGCATTGTAAATGTTCCAGGTGCTTCCCAGGTGTTTACCCATGGATTTGTTACTTACAGCAACCGTGCCAAGAGAGAATGCCTTGGGGTGAAGAAATCCACGTTGAAAACAGTAGGAGCTGTTTCTGCAAAATGTGCCAGACAGATGGCAAAGGGCGGCTGCGCAGCTTCAGGAGCTGATATCTGTCTTTCTGTTACCGGCCTTGCAGGTCCGGATGGCGGAACCAGTGAGACTCCTGTTGGAACCGTGTTTATGGGTTGCTGCTGCAATGGACATACGGTTACCCGGGAATATCATTTTACCGGAAACAGGACCAAAATCCGTCAGCAGGCTGTTGCCAGTGCACTGGTGCTGCTTCGCGAGTGCATGATGGGAGAAGTTGAGGAGTAAGTTTTCTTAATCGCAGAAAATGCTTTACTTCATCATCTTCATCAGGTTTACCACTTTATCAAGCTTTGCACGTTCCCGTGGGCTTTTTCCCATTTTCAAAACCTCGATGATGGTATTGATTTCATTACTGTTAAAGTTCAGACCGGCATTTCTCCCCTGGGAAGCTGCATTCATAATAAAGGGCAGCAGATCAGAGGGAGATTTTCCGGCTCCTTGCCGGGCCATCTGCTGGAGCATGTCAAGCTTGTTTTTGTCTATATCTGCAAGCTTTGGATTATCCTGCCAGTTGTCATCCATATGGAATCATTCCTTTCTTATATAGTAATGCTGCCAATCGGCGACATGTCCGTTTTGAATGAAATTTTTCTGTTTTTACTGTCGTTCTTCTTCGCAATTATCTTCTGGAGATGGTTCATTCATCATCCTCAGCATTTCTGCCATGGTCATCATATTGGTGATCTGATCCAGAGTCTTTCGTATATCTCCAAAACAGTAGTGGCGCAGGTCGTTTATGACTTCAAGAGGCTGGGCAGGGGCTGCTGCAGCCTGTATCTGCATGGCTTCTGACGGCTTTGTAAAAAGAGCGACTGTATTGGAAAGTTCCCTGGCTTTTGCAAAAACGGACAGAAACTGTTGTTGCCTGGGTGGAAAATAGGGGATGAGAGCTTTTAACAGCTGCCCCTGGTCAGTTCCCACCATCTGATCCAGAGCTGTCTGGGCAATATATTCCTGATCCATAAAAATCCCTTTTCTATATCTATGTTGTTGTTATTAAAATATGACGACGGTTTGAAAACGGTGAAATCTTCTGCAAATTGTGACGCACATTCTGCAGAAAGCATTTTTCAAACACGCTCTGACATCTGTAACATATTCTATAGCAGGGGGATGTATGAATTTCCCACAAAGTCAGGAGGGAAAGTTATGAGAAGAGAAAATGAAAAGCTTATTATAGATGGAAATGCCATATACGAGCTGGATCTGGAATGTGTGCGAAAGAAGCAAGGAAAACAGGACGGAAATGGCAGGTGTGTGGAGCAGTCGGAAGAAAGAAGACAGTCCGTAAACCATACCGGGGATTAAAAGCAATTTCAGGAAAGAGTTTTTGCCCAGAGCGTGATTGAAAAAGAAACAAGGAAACATAAGAATGCTTTTAGAATATGCCTGAAAAAGGGGACAGGGGAAAATTCCCGCTGTCCCGATTTTTTGAAAAGGACTGAGAAGACAGCCCTTTTTCATATGTGGGAAACTTAGATCAGCAGCCGCAGCCATTTCCCCATCCACCGCAGAGAAGCAGAAGGATGATAATGATCCAGCAGCAGTCACCATTTCCGTTGCCACAGCTGTTGTTGCAGCCAATACCGTTGCCGCCGCATGCGCAAAGAAGAATGATGATCCAGAGAATATTGCATCCACAGGATCCGTTCCCAAAGGAAAGCCCACATCCATTGTCACATCCACAGCCATTATTACAACCGCAGTTACCACATCCGCAACCAGATCTTTCCTCGCCGCAGCCACAGTTTGTAGCAGCTAAATCACTCATGCTGTTACCTCCAGAAAATGTTTACAGTTCATCATATGGAGGGGACAGGGGGTGTGTGACAAAGCAGTTGACAGAAAAGAGAAATTTGGCTATAATAAACTGAAACGTAATATTTCTGTAATCTTTGAAAAGAATTCGACATAAAATATATAAAACAAGGATTGATTTGTTAAGAATTAAGTCTGCGAAGCAAACGCTGTTTTTTGTGAACAAAATTCACAGAAAACCCGAGAATCTCAGCGCGAAATCATGCGAATGCATGATTTCTGTGCATCGCGAAGCGTGTTACTGGTCACGGAGTAAACAGTAACTGTTTGTGAAAAGCAGAGGTGGGAAAGCTTCGGAATTAGTCAGGTCAAAGAGAGGAAAATGCTATGATAAAAGAAGAGAGAAACAGAAAGCAAAGTCTGGCTCTGGTGCTGCTTGTGATTGCCACATTATGTACGGTTTTTCTGATGACAAGGGATGTTCAGGCTGCGAAAGCCGGATTTAAGACTATAAACGGCAAGACCTACTACATAACAGCCAGCGGAGCCAAGCAGAAAGGCTGGCTGACTCTGAAAGGCAAGAAATACTATTTTAATAAAAAAACAGGCGTACAGTTAAAAGGCTGGCAAAAAGACAGTAAGGGCAGAAACATCCGGTATTTTACCAAGGGAAAAGGTGTGATGGCCACCGGTTTTCTGAAGAGCGGAACCGTAACCCGTTATTTCAGACCTTCCAATGGTAAGCTTGTCCGCGGCTGGCTGACCTTAAAGGGTAAGAAATATTATTTTACCAGCGGAACCGGCGCTATGGTAAAGGGCTGGCAGACCACAGCTAAGAAAGAGAAACGTTATTTCAAGAGCAATGGTCAGATGCTTACCGGCTGGTTCACGGATTCTAAGGGATATACCCGCTATTTTAATACCAGCACAGGTATTATGTATACCGGACTTAAGACTGTAGATGGAGATATCTATTATTTTTCCAAGACCAGCGGAGTCCGTTATCAGAAAGGCTTTGGCAAGGTTGGAAGCAAGCGGTATTATTTCAGTACCACAGACGGCAAAGCGCAGACCGGCTGGCTGAGTCTGGATGGAAACAGCTACTACTTTGGAACAACAGGCGTGATGTACGTAAACACTACAGCTTCCATTGGAGGAAAGACCTACGCGTTTGATTCCAATGGTGTTGCTTCCGAGAAACAGGATTCAGGAAAGGATGACAATGACAGCAGTATTACCTTTACCTGGTATGATGAGAAACGTGGCCGCAATTTTACTATTATGAAGGAGCTTAAGAGTCATCCGGGAGTTGCAGATGGAACCAAGTCTGATCTTGATATTCTGGCAGCTGTCTGCGAGGCTGAGGCAGGAGACCAGGGAATTGCAGGTATGAAGGCAGTTGCTCTCTGCCTTTTGAACAGAACTCTGGACAAGGAGTTTCCGTCCAGTGTCCGTTATGTGCTTTACCAGGGAACTACCTTCCCCCAGTATTCAGTCGTGACAAACAACCAGCTGCTGAAACGTCTGAATGGTCAGTTTATTGACCGTGCAAGCGCTTATGAAGCTGCCCAGCAGGCACTTGACAGTTTTAATGCTTATGTGCTGAATGGTACACCGCGTACAGTAAGCGGAATCAAGGCCAAAGATTTTAATTATAAGTATTTTATGATGACTTCTGCATTCTGGAAACAGCCATTGAATTTTAAAAAGGTTGTATATGAGACATACAAGGATCATACATTTTTTGTGGACTGGGTATAAAGGTAGCTATACAGATGTAGAAACAGTATAAATGATAATAGCAAACTTTACCGCGGTGAGTTGCTAAAATACAAAGCTAAAATCCTTGACAAAAACAGACAGCCTTTGTATACTTGCAAGTATTAAATGAGAAAGGCTTTGAAGGGAACAAGTAGCTTTGGAAAGAGCACACAGAGAGCTGCCGGATGGTGAGAGGCGCGTGCAGAGATCCATTGTGAATACATCCCGGAGCTTTGCACTGAACGGTTTGGAAGCGGCAGAGACAGCAGCGGACAGGCGCTTGTGATCGCTTGCAGAAATCCAGTAGGCTGTGACGGGGTGGCATACGTTATCATGCCGGGGTGATAATTCTGAAGAGTATTCGAAGATATTTATTCTTGGACAGTATTGTCTGTGTGGATAATCGTCTGGAAGAATTTTTCAGTATGGTCACTTATCGAGGCAGAAAGTGCGAGCTTTCTGTAAATTTAGGTGGTAACGCGGGACCCGGTTCTCGTCCTAAAGGGGCATGAGAACCGGGCTTTTTATATTTGCAGCGGCTTTTTTCGTGAAGAGAGAATAAGCAGCTCATATATCTATTTTACAGGAGGAAAATAAAATGACAGTTTGGGAAGAACTGAAAGCCAGAGGCCTGATCGCCCAGGTAACAGACGAAGATGAAATCAAAGAAATGGTAAATAACGGAAAGGCAACTTTCTATATTGGATTTGACCCAACCGCAGACAGCCTTCATGTAGGACATTTCATGGCACTTTGCCTGATGAAACGTCTGCAGATGGCAGGAAACAGACCAATCGCCCTTCTTGGCGGCGGAACCGGTATGATCGGTGACCCATCCGGAAGAACCGACATGCGCCAGATGCTGACGAAAGAGACCATTCAGCATAACATTGACTGTTTCAAGAAACAGATGGAGCGTTTCATCGACTTTTCTGATGGAAAGGCACTTATGGTAAACAATGCAGAATGGCTGATGAACCTGAATTATGTGGAGCTTTTACGTGAGGTTGGAGCTCACTTTTCTGTTAACCGTATGCTTACAGCAGAGTGCTACAAACAGCGTATGGAAAGAGGCTTAAGCTTCCTGGAATTTAACTACATGATCATGCAGAGCTATGACTTCTATATGCTGTACCAGAAATACGGCTGCAATATGCAGTTCGGTGGCGATGACCAGTGGAGCAACATGCTTGGCGGTACTGAGCTAATCCGCCGTAAACTTGGAAAAGACGCATATGCTATGACAATCACCCTTCTTCTTAACTCAGAAGGCAAGAAAATGGGAAAAACACAGTCTGGCGCTGTCTGGCTGGATCCAAATAAGACATCTCCGTTCGATTTCTACCAGTACTGGAGAAATGTGGACGACGCAGATGTTATCAAATGCATGAAGCTTCTTACCTTCCTTCCACTGGAAGAAATCCAGGAGATGGAGAAATGGGAAGGCAGCCAGCTGAACAAAGCAAAAGAGATCCTTGCATTCCAGCTTACCGAGCTTGTTCATGGAACAGAGGAAGCGAAGAAGGCAGAGGCTGGAGCCAAGGCACTTTTTGCAGGCGGAGCTGATACAGAGCATATGCCGACTACTGAGCTTGCAGCAGAGGATTTTGACGAAGAAGGAAATATCGACCTGATCAGCCTTCTTGTAAAATCCGCTCTTGTAACAACCCGTTCCGAGGGAAGAAGAGCCATCGAGCAGGGCGGCGTTTCCGTTGACGGTGAGAAAGTGACGGACATCAGACATGTACTTTCCAAAGACGCTCTCACAGGTGACGGTATTGTCCTTAAGAGAGGAAAGAAGAAATTTAATAAAGTATTTGTAAAATAAGATCATAAAAGGGGACCAGATACGCTCTAAATCTGATCGTTGATGCGAAAACAGATTTTTGTACTGGTCCCCGACTTATGCAAAAAATATTTTGACCGTGATAAAGATATATGCTATCATATAAACCATGCAAGCATTCCAATAAGAGGAATGCACGTTATTGTTTACAGTAACGAAAGTACTTCTTTATTGCGTAGGAGGAGAATTGAAATGAAGAAATACGGAGTAAACGAACTTCGAAAAATGTTTCTGGATTTCATGGAGAGCAAGGGACATCTTGTTCTGAAAAGCTTTCCATTGGTTCCACAGGGCGATAAAAGTGTCCTGCTGATCAATGCAGGAATGACACCACTGAAACCATATTTCACAGGAGCAGAGAAACCACCCCGTACAAGGGTCAGCACATGCCAGAAATGTATCCGTACAGGTGATATTGAGAATGTAGGTAAGACTGCACGTCACGGTACATTCTTTGAAATGCTTGGTAATTTCTCTTTTGGAGATTACTTTAAAAGAGAGGCCATTCACTGGTCATGGGAGTTCCTGACTGAGGTGGTAGGTCTGGATGCCAGCCGTCTTTATCCGTCTGTTTATCTGGAGGATGATGAGGCTTTCGATATCTGGAATAAAGAGATTGGAATTCCGGCAGAGCGTATTTTCAAATTTGGCAAAGAGGATAACTTCTGGGAGCACGGCGCAGGTCCCTGCGGTCCATGTTCCGAGATCTACTATGACCGTGGAGAAAGATATGGCTGCGGCAAGCCGGGATGTACAGTTGGCTGTGACTGCGACCGCTACATGGAAGTATGGAACAACGTATTTACCCAGTTTGAAAATGACGGAAACGGCAATTATACAACTCTGAAACAGAAGAATATTGATACCGGCATGGGTCTTGAGCGTCTGGCGGTTGTTGTCCAGGACGTAGATTCCATTTTCGATGTAGATACCATCTGTTCCCTTCGTAACCTGGTAAGCAGGATTTCCGGCAAACCGTATGGGGTACATCATGAGGACGACGTTTCCATTCGTCTGATTACAGACCATATCCGTTCTGCAACATTCATGATCTCCGATGGTATCATGCCTACCAATGAAGGACGTGGATATGTACTTCGCCGTCTGATCCGCCGTGCTGCAAGACACGGAAGACTTCTGGGAATTGAGGGAAACTTCCTTGCTACTTTAAGTGCAGAAGTAATTGACGGTTCCAAGGATGGATATCCGGAACTGGAAGAAAAGAAAGAGTTTATCTTCAACGTTCTCACCAACGAGGAGAACCAGTTCGGTAAGACAATCGACCAGGGACTTCGTATCCTGGCTGATATGGAAGAGGCTATGAATGCAGCAGGAGAGAAGACACTTTCTGGTGAAAACGCATTTAAATTATATGATACTTACGGATTCCCTCTTGATCTGACCAAGGAGATCCTTGAGGAGAAGGGCTACGAGATCGACGAGGAAGGTTTCAAGGCTGCTATGGATGAGCAGAGAGAGAAAGCACGTTCCTCCCGTGAGGTAACCAACTATATGGGAGCTGACGCTACTGTATATGACCAGATTGATACTTCTGTTACCACAGAGTTTGTTGGATACGATCACCTTTCCTTTGAATCTCCGGTTACTGTTCTTACCACAGAAGCTGAGATCGTAGATTCCCTGATGGAAGGACAGAAGGGTACTGTTTTCGTAGAGAAAACACCTTTCTATGCAACTATGGGTGGTCAGGTTGGAGATACCGGTGTGATCGAGACTGCAAATGGCAAATTCATCGTAGAAGATACCATCAAGCTTCGCGGCGGCAAATTCGGTCATGTAGGATATATGGAATCTGGCATGATTTCCAAGAGAGAGACCGTTTCTCTGAAAGTAAATGTTGCTGCAAGAAAAGATATTGAGAAGAACCACAGTGCGACACATCTTCTTCAGAAAGCTCTGAAAGAAGTTCTTGGTTCTCATGTAGAGCAGAAGGGTTCTCTTGTAACTGCTGACAGACTTCGTTTCGACTTTGCCCACTTCACAGCTATGACTGCTGAGGAAATCAGTAAAGTTGAAAAAATTGTAAATGAGCAGATTCAGGCAGGACTTGAGGTTCATACCGATATCATGGATGTTGAGGAAGCAAAGAAGTCCGGTGCTATGGCACTGTTTGGCGAGAAGTATTCCCAGAAGGTACGTGTGGTATCTATGGGTGATTTCTCCAGAGAGCTCTGTGGTGGTACCCATGTTGCAAATACAAGCTCCATCATGCTGTTTAAGATTGTTTCTGAGTCCGGTATCGCAGCAGGTGTCCGCCGTATTGAGGCACTGACCGGAAACGGGGTTCTGGAATACTATAAGAAGCAGGAAGCACTTCTTCACGAGGCTGCCAAGGCTCTGAAAACAAACCCTTCCGAGATGATTGAGAAGATCACACATCTTCAGGGTGAGGTGAAGGCTCTTGCAAGTGAGAATGAATCTCTGAAGAGCAAACTGGCTCAGGGTGCTCTGGGAGATGTTATGAATCAGGTTGTAGAAGTAAAAGGTGTGAAACTCCTTGCTGCCAAGGTAGAGGGCGTTGACATGAACGGACTTCGTGATCTTGGTGACCAGCTGAAAGAGAAGCTTGGCGAGGGCGTCGTTGTCCTTGCAGCAGTAAATGAGGGCAAGGTGAACCTTCTTGCAATGGCTACTGATTCTGCACAGAAAGCAGGAGCACATGCAGGAAACCTGATCAAAGCTGTTGCTGCAATCGTTGGCGGCGGCGGTGGCGGACGTCCGAATATGGCTCAGGCTGGTGGAAAGAATCCGGAGAAGGCAGGCGAGGCAATCGAAGCAGCAGCCGGAATCCTGGAAGGACAGATTCACTAAAAAACACTCAAAATTTTGTCAAAAATTTTTGTAAAATTAAACCAAAAGTTGTTGACGAATCCCGAGTGCATGATATATAATAATGTTCGTGCAAGAAAAATACCCAGACAGTTGTATTTTAGCACAATCTACAACTGGAGGGAGGTTAGGTGTGAGTCTATGTCAAACGTTATCGTAAAAGAAAACGAGACTTTAGATAGCGCTCTTCGCAGATTCAAGAGAAGCTGTGCAAAAGCAGGTATCCAGCAGGAAATCCGCAAAAGAGAGCATTACGAGAAACCAAGCGTTCGTCGTAAGAAAAAATCTGAAGCCGCAAGAAAACGTAAATATAATTAATTGTGCGCAAAAATCCCTGGCTGCATTCAGTCAGGGATTTTTAAATCCCGCAATATCTTCAAATTTGGCTCATTGTCTTCAGGGAAGAACTGATTTTTATATATGGTGATATCGCTGGCTGACCACATGTCCGTTTTGTTGCTGACCGGTGTATGAAGGAGAAAATATAAACTTATGATGATTTTGAAAAAAATAGCCAAGCTTCTGTTTAACCGGGTATTTTATGTAATATTTGCCATGGCGGTGCAGCTTGGCTGGCTGTTGACTATATTTCTGCGTCTTGCAGGATATTCCAGATATATGTCTTTTATTCTGGATGTTATCAGTATTCTGGTTGTTCTGAAAATTGTGAATCGAAAGATAAACCCCTCGTATAAACTGGCATGGACGATGTTGATCCTGTGCCTGCCAATTTTTGGCCTTGTTTTGTATCTTGTATTTGGACGTTCCAGAATTGCTGCTTATATGCAGGATCGATTTAATGAGATGCTGATGAAGTCCGGTAATCTTTTACAGACAGATCCTGAAATACATGATCTTCTGGAGGCAGAAGATATATCTGCATGCAACCAGTCGGATTATATATATCATAATGCAGGTTATCCTATTCACGGAAATACTACCGCAGAATATTTCCAGGTTGGAGATGACATGTTCCCGGTTCTTGTAAGGGAACTGGAGCAAGCACAGCATTATATTTTTATTGAGTATTTTATAATCCATGATGGAGTAATGTGGAGAACCATACTGGATATACTGGAGAGGAAGGTTCAGGAAGGTGTGGATGTCCGTCTGATTTATGATGACATGGGATGTCTTACCACGCTCCCTCATAAATATTATGAAACCATGAGATCCAAAGGAATCAAGTGTCAGGTCTTTAATCCTTTCCGTCCGATCTTGAATATTATCCAGAATAACCGTGATCATCGGAAATTCTGTATTATTGATGGATATGTGGGATTTACCGGTGGTGTAAATCTGGCAGATGAGTATATCAACCAGAAGGAGCGCTTTGGACACTGGAAGGACACTGCGGTTATGCTGAAGGGGGAAGCTGTCTGGAACATGACTGCCATGTTCCTTCATATGTGGAATGTGATTACCAATAACCGTGAGGATCATTCACTTGAGAAATATCTGCCTCATGTATGGCATCCGGAGGCATTTGAAGGGGATGGATATATTCAGCCGTTTTGTGATTCTCCGCTGGATAACGAGACTGTTGGAGAGAATGTTTATCTGAATATTATCAATCGTGCAAAAAGGTATGTGTATATCTGTACACCCTATCTTGTTATTGACAATGAGATGATGACTGCTCTTTGTCTCGCAGCAAAAAGTGGTGTGGATGTCCGTCTGATGACACCTGGGATTCCAGACAAAAAATTGGTATTTCTTCTTACCCAGTCTTACTACGAGCAGCTTCTGGAAGCAGGAGTGAAAATCTATGAATATCAGCCGGGATTTTTACATGCCAAGTCCTTTGTATGTGATGACGAGATCGCTGTTGTGGGAACCATCAATCTGGACTACCGGAGCTTGTATCTTCACTTTGAGGATGGTGTATGGATCTATCGGAATCAGGTGATTTATGATATTAAAAAGGATTTCACAGATACCCTGGAATATTGTAATCCGGTATCTTTGGAATTCTGTCGTGGAAGAAATATTGCAGTGCGGGCGATGCAGAGTATTCTAAGGTTATTTGCACCGATGCTGTAGAGCGTGTTCAAAAAGGGGTTTCTGCAAATTGAGGCGTATAGATTGCGGAAATGATTTTTCAAACACGCTCTAAACCTTATGCAGAATGAGTATATAGATGATGCCCCTTACATGCGGCATTGCCATATATAAATCAGGAGGTCAGATATGAGAAAAGAGATAAAGAAACAGCTTCAGACGATTATGGATCAGGCAGTAAAGGATAATCAGATTGCCGGTATGAATATGATGGTAATAAAGGACGGCCAGGAGGAAGCCTATCTTCAGTGTGGCTATGCGGATAAAGCAAATGGGAAAATGATTGAACGGGATACCATATTCCGTCTTTTTTCCATGACGAAACCGATTACAGCGGCAGCGGCCATGATTTTATTTGAAAGAGGAGTAATTGATCTGGCAGATCCGGTTTCCAGATATATTCCGGGATTTGCAGACCAGATGGTGTCTGTACCTGGCGGACTGGCACCAGTATGGCATAATGTAACGGTTTATCATTTGTTGTCTATGACCAGTGGTTTGACTTATGGCGGAAACAGCAGTGCCGCAGAGTTTGCCGTTGGAAATGTGATGGAAGAAATACATGCACGTCTGAATACAGAGCATCCCATGACAACACTGGAATTTGCAGATAAGATCGGCAGATGTCCTTTGGAGTTTCAGCCCGGAGAGCGCTGGAAGTATGGGGTATCCGCAGATATTCTGGCAGCAGTGGTGGAGAAGGCTTCCGGCATGAAATACGGTGAATTTCTTAAGAAAGAGCTTTTTGTGCCTTTGGGAATGAAAGATACAGATTTCTATGTTCCAGGTGAGAAGCTGGACAGACTGGCCATGACTTATGAGCAGACTGCCGGTGAAATGAAAGAATTCCGTGACAACAGTCTGGGAATCCGTCTTTCCATGGACGTACCGCCTGCTTATGAAGCCGGAGGGGCAGGGCTTGTTTCCACCATTGAGGATTATTCCAGATTTGCGGCTATGCTGATAAACAAAGGCAGCTTCCAGGGCAGACAGATCCTTAAGCCTGCTTCTGTGGAATATATGACCACCCACAAGCTTATAGCATGTCAGCAGGAGTGGTTTGAAAAATGGTGGGAGATGAATGGATATTCTTATGGAAATCTGATGCGTGTGATGACGGATCCGTGGAAGGCACCCTTTGCATGCTGTGAGGGTGAATATGGCTGGGATGGCTGGCTTGGCTGCTATTTCGCCAATTTTCCCAAGGAGAATATGACGATTCTTATGATGATGCAGAAGAAAGATGCAGGGACATTTGATCTTACAAGGAAGCTGAGAAATGTGCTGCTTCTTGGAATGTAATATAAAGAGGAATTTGAGTTATGCCTAGAATTTATGCAGACAATGCAGCAACCACAAAAATAAGTCAGACAGCAATGAAGGCTATGATTTCTGCAATGGAGAATAGTTACGGAAATCCGTCCAGTATTCATCAGATTGGGATGGCAGCAAATGATGCCTTACAGACGGCGAGAGAGCAGATCGCACGTTGCCTTGGCTGTATGCCGAAAGAGATTTTTTTTACATCAGGTGGGACAGAATCAGATAATCAGGCAATTGTGTCAGCGGCTATGCTTGGGGCGAAACAGAATAAGAGGCATATTATTTCTACTGCGTTTGAGCATCATGCGGTGCTTCATACTCTGAGAAGGCTGAAGGAGCAGGGATTTGAGATTCAGCTTCTGGATGTGGGTGCAGAGGGGAATATTACAGCTGCTCAGGTGGAAGAAGCAATTCGGCCGGATACCTGTCTGGTTACGGTTATGTTTGCTAATAATGAAATTGGCTCTGTTCTTCCTATAGCGGAAATTGGAGAAGTCTGTCGTGCTCACGGGGTGCTTTTTCACACAGATGCAGTGCAGGCAGCAGGACATATCCCGGTAAATGTGAAGAAACAGAATATTGATATGTTATCTCTTTCCGCACATAAATTTCATGGTCCAAGAGGAATCGGTGCATTGTATGTGAAACGGGGGATTGAACTGACTTCTCTTATGGAGGGCGGCGGCCAGGAGCGTGGAAAACGGCCTGGCACAGAGAATTTACCGGCAATTATGGGAATGGCAGCTGCTCTGAAAGAAGAGTGCACTTTGATGGAACAAAATGAAGCCAAGGTTATCGCCATGCGAGATCGTTTGATTCAGGGGCTTTCGCAGATTCCCTACAGTATACTGAATGGTTCCAGGGAGAAACGCTTGCCTGGTAATGTGAATTTCTGCTTTGAAGGTGTATCCGGTGAAAGCCTGCTGCTTCTTCTGGATAGCAGGGGAATCTGTGCTTCTTCCGGTTCTGCCTGCGCATCAGGTGCCCTGGATCCAAGCCATGTACTTCTTTCTCTTGGTCTCGCTCCTGAAATCGCCCAGGGTTCACTCAGAATCAGCCTTGACATTTCCAATACTGAGGAAGAAATCGATTATATGCTGGAAGTGATTCCCCAGGTGGTGGAACAACTCCGCGGAATGTCAGATGATTGGCGGAAAAAGCATTGCGAGGATTAAAAGAATCGTGTATGATACAAGATATGATTATTAGAATAGATTGCTATTTAGTTGATTAAAAGTTCTTCAATGCGGACGCATTTGGACAATGTGTATTACTCACTCGCCGGCGCAACGCTACAGCGAACTAATCGCTAACTGCGACTAATGCGTTCGGGAGAGCCCTCACGCATAAGTCTCCGTAAGCGCTGGATTTCGCTTACGCTAAGAGCGCGCCTGAAATGGCTCGCTGGAGTAATACACATTGCCCAAATGCTGTGTGTCGGCTGGGACTTAAACACATTAAATAGTAATAGTTTTCAGTTTTTATGAGGTATAAATATGGAATCAGACAATATGAAAAAAGCATTGATCGCCATGAGTGGCGGCGTAGATTCTTCAGTGGCCGCTTACCTGATGAAGGAGCATGGATATGACTGCATCGGTGTCACCATGAAGCTTTTCCAGAATGAAGATGCCGGTGTGAGCCGCAAAAAAAGCTGCTGTTCTCTGGATGATGTGGAGGATGCAAGGAGCGTAGCGCATAATCTTGGAATCCCGTATTACGTGTTTAATTTCACCGCAGATTTTAAAAAACAAGTTATGGACCGCTTCGTAGCAGCCTATGAAAACGGTGCAACTCCCAACCCCTGCATTGACTGCAACCGCTACCTGAAATTCAACAGCCTTTACCATCGTGCAGAAGAATTAGGCTGTCACTATGTAGTAACCGGACACTATGCCAGAATTGAAAAGCGGGAAGATGGAAGGTATCTTCTGAAAAAAGCAGCTGACCCTGCAAAAGACCAGAGCTATGTCCTTTATTCCCTTACCCAGGAGCAGCTGGCACATACCATGTTTCCCCTTGGAGACATGAATAAACATCAGACCCGCATGATCGCAGACCAGCAGAATTTCTATAACGCAGATAAGCCGGACAGCCAGGATATCTGTTTTGTCCCAGATGGGGATTATGCTGGATTTATCCGCCGGTTTACAGGAAAAGACTATCCGGCAGGCGATTTTACAGATAAAGACGGAAATGTGCTTGGGCATCATAAAGGAATTATTGGCTACACGGTAGGTCAGCGAAAGGGGCTTGGTATTGCAGCTGGCAAGCCTGTTTACGTTACCAAAATCTGTCCGGCAGAGAACCGCGTGATTTTGGGAGATAATGAGGATTTGTTCCATCGCGAACTGGATGTGGAAGACTTTAATTTCATCTCCTTTGATACCCCGCCGGCAGAATTTCGCGCCAAAGCCAAGGTTCGTTACCGCCAGAAGGAGCAGTGGGCAACTGTAAAAGTTACTGGAGAACATAGTGTACACATCATTTTTGATGAGCCCCAGAGAGCTATCACCAAAGGGCAGGCAGCTGTGCTTTATGATGGAGACGTAGTCATTGGCGGCGGTGTGATCACGGGCTGATAAAATCCGAAGTTGCATGATATCTGTTGAAAATACATTGATGTAAAACAACCGGAAGAAATATAGCTAAGTCTATATTAAATTCTGGTTGTTTTTTTATGCAGTCAGTTTACAAAAAATTAAGAATATATATTTGTTTTATAGATGACGAACCCAATGGGAAAATGTTACAATAATCCATATCAGGCATCGAAGTGGGGCGTATAGATGATAGAATGCCTTTTCAAACACGCTCCAGGCAACTACAGTGAAATATTCAGAAATGGAGGTATATGTGGAAAAAAGAAAATTAATCAGAGAACTTCAGTCCCATCAGTCCGTCTTAAAGGAAAAAGCCAGGGAGAAAGCCAGGGAATCCATCAGCGCAGTGATTCCCATTGTACTGATCGTTTTTATACTTGGTTTTACCGTGGCTGCGTTATCTCCAGGCATCCTGGTGGAATTCCTGGTAGGATCTGTGCTTGTGATCCTGGGAATGATCTTTTTTTCCATGGGAGCAGAATTGTCCATGACGCCTATGGGAGAACATGTGGGAGGCAGTATGCTTCGCACGAAAAAGTTAGGCTTTATTATAATTATCGGTTTTATTCTGGGCTTTATTATCACAATATCTGAACCAGATCTGCAGGTTCTTGCAGAACAGGTTTCTTCTGTGCCCAATCTGGTGCTGATCTTATCTGTGGCACTTGGTGTTGGTGCGTTTCTTGTTGTGGCCTTATTGCGTATCCTTTTTGGAATTGCGCTGCCGCCATTGTTATTCAGTTTCTATATTTTAGTATTTGTATTAGCCATGTTTGTTCCTGAGAATTTTCTGGCAGTGGCATTTGATTCCGGTGGAGTGACCACTGGACCTATGACGGTACCCTTTATTATGGCATTGGGTGTTGGTATTGCATCCATCCGTAATGATAAACATGCCGGAGATGATAGTTTCGGGCTTGTGGCTCTATGCTCCATTGGACCTATTTTGGCAGTTCTGATTCTGGGACTTTTGTACCACACGGAAGGCAGCGCTGCGCTGAAAGTGGTTTCTGAAGTGGAAAATTCGATAGAACTGGGAAAATTATTTGCAGTTGCACTGCCGAAATATTTTAAAGAGATCGCTGTATCCCTTTTCCCAATTGTTGCTTTCTTTGGAATTTTCCAGATTGTTTCGCTGAAATTGAATAAAACTGTGCTGATCAAAATCTGTATCGGCTTATTTTATACATACATAGGACTTGTTCTGTTCCTTACCGGGGCGAATGTAGGCTTTATCCCAGCTGGAAATTATCTGGGGATGGTATTGGGAAATCTGCATTATAACTGGATTCTTGTGCCTCTTGGAATGGTGATCGGTTATTTTATTGTAAAAGCCGAGCCTGCAGTATATGTGCTGATGAAGCAGGTAGAGGAACTGACTGACGGTGCGATTTCCGGGAAATCCATACAGATTGGTCTGTCTGTGGGTGTGGCAGTCTCTGTTGGGATTTCCATGCTCCGGGTGCTGACTGGAATCTCCATTTTCTGTTTTCTGATGCCGGGTTATGCCATTGCCTTAATCCTCAGCCTGTTTGTTCCCAAAATTTTTACGGCTATTGCATTTGACTCTGGTGGTGTTGCCTCTGGACCTATGACAGCCACCTTTCTCCTTCCGCTGGCGCAGGGAGCCTGTGAAGCTGTGGGTGGAAATATTGTGACAGATGCTTTTGGCGTAGTGGCAATGGTTGCTATGACGCCGCTTATTACTTTGCAGGTGCTAGGCTTGGTTTACCGGGTAAAAGGCGGCGAGCTTGGAGGCAAGGGGAAGAATTTGCCTGCGGACAAAATACCAGTGGCGGAACTGTTTGAAGAACTGGAAGACACAGAAATTATAGAGTTATAGAAAATTAAGAAAATAGGGATTGAGTGTTGACTCAAACACATTATAAATGAACAACTATAGTTAGGAAGACCTAATAGATGTCAATTTTGTGTGGCACAAAGTGGAAGTACAGATTATAGGAATGATGATTGGGTACACTCAGGGAAGATTATGAACAGCAACGAACTTTATAAAGAAAGGAATCATCTATGAGCGAATTATACATGATGGTTACCATCACCAACCGAAAATACATGTCAAAATTTGCAGCTCTTTACCGGGAAAATCAGATAGAAGTAGGAACGGTTTCCCTTGGTATGGGAACTGCCTCAAGCTCCATCCTTGACTATATGGGATTAGAAGATGATGAGAAAAGCATCTGTTTTCACTTTGTGACAGCAGCTACCTGGAAAAAGGTGAAAAAGGGCTTGCAGAACCAGCTGCGGATCGACGTGCCCGGAACTGGGATTGCATTTACCATTCCCATGAGCAGCATTGGCGGCAAACGGGAATTGGGATTTCTCATTCAGGGACAGGAGTTTGTAAGAGAGGAGGAAGGTACATTGAAAGAGACAAAGCATGAACTGATCGTGGCAATTGCCAATTACGGATATAACACCCAGGTGATGAAAGCAGCAGAGGAGGGTGGCGCAACCGGCGGTACCGTTCTTCATGGAAAAGGGGTAGGAATGAAGCGCGCCGAACAGTTTCTTGGCGTTTCCCTGGTTTCCGAAAAAGAGGTGATCTTCATTGTGGCAAAATCAGAACAGAAAAATGCCATTATGAGTGCTATCATGGAAAAAGCCGGTCTCACCTCCAAAGCCGGAACCATCGTATTTTCCCTCCCCGTAACCAGCACCGCCGGGCTGCGGATTCTGGAAGGTGAGGAAGAAAATTCATAAACTCCATATAAACTCCATATAGACGTGGTATACTGCGAATAATGTGTCAAGGTCCGCAATGGTAAATCAGATTTTTTTGCACGCCCCAAGTATTATGAAATCTATTGCGCAACTGTTTATAGGAAAATAAAAGAAATAGGCTTGGGGAAATTTGCCAGATATGGGGAGAGAAAATGAGTTATATTTTTGTGGTGGAAGATGAATTTGATATACAGGAATTGTTGAAAAATTATCTGGAAGAGGCAGGATATCAGGTGTTTTGCGCCTCTGATGGGGTGGAAGCTATTAATCTGTACGAGGAGGAAAAAGAGAAAATTGATTTGGTTCTTCTGGACGTGATGTTGCCTAAAATCAATGGCTTTGGGGTGTTGGAGTTGATTCGGAAATCTTCGTTGGTGCCGGTGATCATGCTCACCGCCCTGGATGATGAGTCCTATCAGATAAAAGGGTACGATCTTCAGGTGGATGAGTATGTGACAAAACCTTTTTCAACGCAGGTACTATTGCGGAAAATAGGGGCAGTGCTGCGGCGCAGTGGGAAACATTTATCAGATGAGAAGAACCCTGAGATATTACAGTATGGAGATTTAAAGCTGGATTCTTCCGGTTACCAGGTGTGGGAGGAAGAGCGAAAAGTGGAGCTTACCCAGAAAGAGTTTGAACTTTTGCGAGAGTTCCTTTTGAACAAAGGGCGTGTACTAACCAGGAATCAGCTTTTGGATGCTGTGTGGGGTGCTGATTATTTTGGAGAAGACCGGATTGTGGATACACACATTAAGAATCTTCGGAAAAAGCTGGCAGGGGATTACATTAATACCATCAGAGGAGTAGGATATCGCATTGATAAAATACATAAAAAGCAGAATTAGTGTAAAAATATTTCTTTTAACCATGGTGATCCTTATGGCTGTATCCGGGGTTTCCTATGGCTTCGTGACCGCTTTTATGCCGCGCAGCTATTCCGATTCCCTGAACCGGACGCTGGCAGCAAGGGCGAAGCAGCTGGCAGAATCTTTGTCCGGATATACTTTGGAAAATGCATTATCTGTTATGGAAGAATTCAGCAGTGCGAATCAGTCTAGAGTGGTTCTTCTTGATGAAAATGGTGGAATTGTCAGGGCGTGGAATGGACTTGGGGATGCGCTGATGATAACTTCAGAGATAGAAGGAAGCAGTGAAGGGGTGTCAGAAGAATTTGCCAGTACAGTAGAAACTATGGAAGCAGATAATATCCAGACAGAAGAAGGTGTTTCCATGGTGGAGCAGATGGAACAGCAGGCTATGGGACGTTATGAGGTTGCTTTTAAAGGAACAGATCATAAGTATACCCTTTTTGTGTTTGGCTCTACCCAGCTTGTGAATCAGGCAGTGGAAGCATTGGGGCAGATCCTTCCGTGGATGCTGCTTACTGTTTTTGCGGTATCTTTGCTGATCGCTCTTTTTTATTCCAGATATTTGTCAAAGCCAGTGCAGAAGTTGGGCGCGGCTTCTGACAAAATGGCGAATCTGGATTTCTCGGTGCGCACTGATATGAAGCGTATAGATGAAATTGGGGTTTTATCCAGAAGCCTTGACACAATGGCGGAAAGCCTGGATCAGGCTTTGTCCAGCCTTTGGGAAGCCAATGCCAAACTGAAAGATGAGATGGAACAGGAGCGGGAACTGGAACAGCAACGTATGGAATTTTTTGCAGCAGCGTCCCATGAGCTGAAAACGCCTGTGACCATACTAAAAGGGCAGATTGAAGGCATGGAACAGAATGTGGGAGTCTACAAGGATCGGGACAAATATCTTGCCCGGGCAAGAGAAGTGACGGTTACTTTGCAGAATATGGTTCAGGAAATCCTGGTGATTTCCAGAATGGAATCCTGCGGTTTCTCATTAAAGAAAAAAGAGATGGATATGGCAGAGCTGGTGAGGCTTCAGCTGGCAGACCTGAACGAGCTTTTTGAGCAGAAAAATATGGAACTGGAAATCTTTTTGCCAGAGAAGTGTCCCTGCATGGCAGATTCTGGACTGATGGCGATTGCAGTCCGGAATATTCTGGTAAATGCAGTACGGTATTCACCTGCTGGTGAGAGAATAAGTGTGAAATTATCCACGGATTATAATGTGGATTCTTCCACATCTAACTCTTTTCTACTAAAAGAAGTTTCAGGGTGCCAAAATTCAAGAGAATTGAAAAGTATGAAAAATACAGCGAAGATACTTCTGGAAGTGGAAAACACAGGTGTGCACATAAGCCAACAGGATCTTCCCCGTTTGTTTGACGCCTTTTACCGCGTAGATTTCTCCCGTAACCGCGAAAACGGCGGCAGCGGTCTGGGACTTTATATTGTACGGGAGATTCTGGAACAGCATGGGGCAGAGTATGAGCTGAGAAATACAGAGGCAGGTGTGTGTTTCCAAATGGAATTGTTGCCAGTGATCGTATCCCTCCAATGATTCTCCATATTCGCATGTTTCAGACACGCTCTAAGTTGAAACTTCATAGAAATCACAAATTACTTACATATGGAATACAAGAAAATGCTCTATTCTTCTTAATGTAATCAAAAAGAAGAAAGGAGCATTTTTTATGAAAACAATGCAGAAAAACAAAGGGTTGAAAAAAAGAGGAAAAGGGCTGGCACTGGGAATCTGTGCAGCAATTCTGGGTACTGTTGGTGTGGCATGGATACCGCAGACAGTGGCATGGGCGTATGCAGAGAGTTATATGGATGCAGATGGAAAGATGGTAACCAAGGTTTTTCAAAATGGGGACACAGATACTGTGACAGATGAGACCGACGAAGTGACAGCGGCTGAAGCAGAAAATGCTGGAAAATCCGCTACAGAATCAGCAACAGAGGATTTTTTCGTGACAGTTGTGCAGGATGGACAGAATACGGATGATAAGACGGATATAGAGATAGCGCAGGATTCAGCTGCAGATCAGGTTGGGTATATGGCAGACGGGAATAGTTATATTTATAAGGCATTAGGGCTGGAATATGATGAAGAGCAGAAAGCCTGGATGTGGAAAGAAAAACCAGTTTATGCAATCTGGTTTGGAGATGCGGGAATGATCATTTACGGAGATGTAAAGCCGGAAGGTGAGAATTGTCTGCATATTACATGGGAAAGCGGAGATGGAACTGCTACATTTAAGGTGCAGGAAATGACGAAAAACGAGTTGAAGAAGGCGTATTTAGCAGATTAAATTGCTATTTTGTGAATTGGTCGTTATCCCGCAACTTCATTTTTTCTAATCTATCGTTGTCAAAAAAATATCGGGAAAACAATCACTCACCCTCCCCCTTCGTTAAAAGTTCTTACCAACCAACAGGTCCCAGTCAGTATACAGCATTTGGGCAATGTGTATTACTCCAGCGAGCCATTTCAGGCGCGCTCTTAGCGGAGGCGAAATCCAGCGCTTACGTAGACTTATGCGTGAGGGCTCTCCCGAACGCATTAGTCGCAGTTAGCGATTAGTTTGCTGGAGCGTTGCGCCGGCGAGTGAGTAATACACATTGTCCAAATGCGTCCCTCCTGAAGAACTTTTCAACCCACTAAATAGCAATCCGCGGTGGCAAAGAGGAAGTTTCCTTGGCCGCCGCTTTTTACGTTTGAGATTAGAGGAATAAAATAGAAGCACGAGTTTTACAATAGAATAGAACTTATTTTTGAGGAGACATCCTATGCTTGAAAAGGCAATAAGAAAGGCGGTTCTGTCCATTTTACTGGCTAGTCTCATGGTGGGGGCTGGTTGTCGGATTACATATGCGGAGGAACAGCAGCAAACCACAGAGTCAAAAGTGGCTACCGATGACACTTTTGTACAGGCGCCTTCAGCCCTTCTGATGGAAGCCGGTACCGGTACTGTGATTTACGAAAAAGATCCGGACACAAGACGCAGTCCGGCAAGTATTACGAAGATCATGACACTGATCCTGATTTTCGATGCGTTGGAGAATGGTACACTGAAAATGGATGACCTTGTAACAACCAGCGCTTACGCTAAGTCTATGGGTGGCTCCCAGGTATTTTTGGAGGAAGGGGAAACCCAGGATGTGGAGACTATGATCAAGTGCATTGTGATCGCCTCTGGAAATGACGCCAGTGTAGCGATGGCAGAGCATATCGGGGGCAGCGAGCAGGAATTTGTGCGGCAGATGAATGAGCGGGCGGCTGGTCTTGGAATGCAAAATACCCATTTTGTGGACTGCTGTGGGCTGACAGATTCCACGGATCACTACACAACAGCCCGTGACATTGCCCTCATGAGCCGGGAACTGATTACAAAATATCCGAAGATACTGGAATATTCCGCTATCTGGATGGAAAATATTACCCATGTGACCAGACAAGGTTCCAAAGAGTTCGGATTAACAAACACTAACAAGCTTCTTCGCAGCTACGACGGCTGTGTAGGATTAAAAACAGGAAGTACCAGTCTGGCAAAGTACTGCGTATCTGCTGTAGCGTCCCGAAATAATATTACTCTGATTTCCGTGGTTATGGCGGCTCCTGATTACAAAGTCCGTTTTAAAGATGCAGCAGCCATGTTGAACTATGGTTTTTCCAAATGCAGTCTTTTTACAGATGAAAATCCCGAAAAGCTTCCCCAGATAGAGGTTCGAAAAGGAACCAAGCCCACCGCAGAAGTAAAATACGAAAAGAATTTCCAGTATCTCAGCACCGATGGAAAACCCATAGGCGAAGTGGAACGGAAACTGAATCTGGAAACCCAGGTGCAGGCTCCGGTGAAAAAGGGCGAAACTGCTGGTACTCTGGAATACTACAGAGATGGGCAAAAGCTTGGCGAGATCAACATTCTTTTCACTGAAACCATAGAAAAAGCAACCTATAAAAACTGTTTGGAGAAAATAATTACAGAAGCATTTTGACAAAACAGTCCTCATCGGTTTATAATAAATTCTGTATGAAAATTTTTGCTGATGTCTTACAAAAATATAGCAGCAAAAGCGGAGGAGAATCATATGAAACAAGAGAAAAAACAGCCTGGCAGATTAAAGATGCTTGCAGGCTATTATAAACCATATAAGGGACTGTTTTTTGCCGATCTTTTTTTTGCATTCCTTGGGGCAGCAGTGACACTTGTCATTCCACTGATGGTTCGTTATATTATGAATTCCATAAGTGAAATGTCAGCGGATGAAGCGAAGACCATGATTTTGAAAATCGGGGTGGGAATGCTGGTACTGATCCTGGTGCAGCTTGGAAGCCGTTATTTTATTACCTATTACGGACATATGATGGGTGCTTATATTGAGCATGATATGCGAAACGAGATATTCAGCCATTACCAGAAGCTCTCTTTTGCATTTTATGATAATCAGAAGGTCGGCCAGCTTCTTTCCAGGATCACAAGTGATCTTTTTGATATTACAGAGCTTCTCCACCATGGACCGGAGGATATTCTGATCTCAGTGATCAAGCTGTTCGGAGCACTGATCATTCTTATGAATGTGAAGCCGCAGATGGCACTGCTGTGCTTCGCAGTTGTAATTATTATGCTGATCTATGCACTGATTTATAATAAAAAGATGAAAAGTGCATTTAAGGAAAACCGTGTGCGCATGGGCGAGATCAACAGCCAGATCGAGGACAGTCTTTCCGGAATCCGTGTGGTAAAATCTTTTGGAAATGAGAAGCGTGAGATTGAGAAATTCCGTAAAGGAAATGAGCGTTTTGTGGATTCCAAGCGTGTGACTTACCGCTATATGGCAGGTTATCATGCAGGCATGGATGCGTTTACCACGCTGATCACAGTTACTGCACTGGTTTCCGGAGCCATGTTCCTGGCAGCAGGAGATTTAAGCGCCACAGATCTTGTGACCTTTCTTTTGTATATTAACAATTTTACAGAGCCGGTTACCAAGCTGGTAAACTTTACCGAACAGTTCCAGAACGGCTACAGTGGTTATGACCGTTTCCTGGAAATGATGTCCATTGCGCCGGATATTGAGGATGCGCCGGATGCCGTTTCTATGGATCATGTAAAAGGAGATATCCGCTTCGAGAATGTTTCTTTCCACTATGAAGACCACAATGAGAAAGTGCTTTCTAACGTAAATCTGGAAGTGAAGCCCGGTGACTATGTTGCCCTTGTAGGCACCTCTGGAGCTGGAAAGACTACCCTTTGCAGTCTGATCCCCAGATTTTATGATGTTTCATCTGGTGCCATTTATCTGGATGGAAAAGATATCCGAAAGATCAAACTGAAGGATCTTCGTAATCAGATTGGCATTGTGCAGCAGGATGTATACCTGTTTGCAGGAAACATTATGGAAAATATCCGATATGGCCGTCCGGACGCTACCGACGAGGAAGTCATCCGCGCAGCCAAGCTTGCCAATGCTCATGATTTTATTATGGAAATGCCGGATAACTATGGCACAGACATTGGACAGCGTGGCGTGAAGCTTTCCGGAGGACAGAAACAGCGTCTTTCCATTGCGAGAGCTTTTCTGAAGAATCCGCCGATCCTGATCTTTGATGAGGCAACATCCGCCCTGGATAACGAAAGTGAGAAGGTAGTGCAGCAATCTCTGGAACGTCTTGCCAAAGACCGAACCACCTTCGTGATCGCCCATCGTCTTTCCACGATCCGCAATGCCAGAAGGATCCTGGTGCTGACCGAAGATGGAATTGCAGAAGAAGGTACACATCAGGAGCTGATGGAGAAGGACGGCGTATATGCGAAACTTTGCAAAGCCGGATTGTGATCGTAAACAGCAATTATATGCGAAAGGATGAATTGCAGAATGAAAGAAATAAGAACCGAAGACGCAGCAGGCCAGATCCTCTGCCATGATATTACACAGATTATAAAGGATGAGAAGAAAGGCGTTCTGTTTTCCAAAGGACATATTGTGAAAGAAGAGGACATTCCGCTGCTCCTTTCTGTTGGAAAAGAACATCTTTTTGTGTGGGAAAAGAAAGAAGGCATTCTTCATGAAAATGAGGGCGCTGATATTTTGTATAAAATCTGTGCAGGAGATTCCATGCATGGAACTGATGTGAAAGAAGGCAAGATCGAACTGGTAGCAGACGAGGACGGAGTTCTGAAAATCCGCAGAGATGCCCTTCTGGCAGTGAATTCTCTGGGGGAGATGATGATCGCTTCCCGCCACGGGGACTTTCCGGTAAAAAAAGGAGATAAACTGGCTGGCACCAGGATCATCCCTCTTGTAATCGAAAAAGAAAAAATGGACAAAGCTGTGGAAGCTGCTGGACCGGAACCGATTTTTTCCATTCTTCCCTATCATTTCAAAAAGGTTGGAATCGTCACAACCGGAAGTGAGGTAAAAAAAGGGCTTATTCAGGATACCTTTACCCCTGTATTAAAAGAAAAGCTTTCCGAGTACCCCACTGAGGTGATCGGTCAGACGACTCCGGGAGATGACAAGGCACAGATCACAGCCGACATTATGGAATTTATTAACCAGGGTGCAGATATGGTAGTCTGCAGCGGCGGCATGAGTGTAGATCCAGATGACCGTACACCTGGAGGAATCCGTGATACAGGAGCCAGAGTTGTTACTTACGGTGCACCGGTACTGCCAGGAGCCATGCTTCTTATCGCTTACTATGAGAAAGAGGGCAAATGCATCCCGATCCTTGGGCTTCCTGGATGTGTCATGTATGCGAAGCGTACTGTATTTGATCTGGTTCTGCCAAGAATCATGGCAGACGATGAAATTTTCCCGGAAGAAGTTGCTGCATACGGAGAAGGCGGTCTCTGCCTGAACTGCAAAGTCTGTACCTTCCCCAACTGTGGATTTGGAAAGTAAGCAGTGCCTGGGGCGTGCAGATTGCAGAAAGCTTTTTTCAAACACGTTCTGGAAATTACAAAGTATTTAAGGAGATTTATGGAAGAATTTCGAACTGTAACCTATGAAGTCCATAACCCGAAAATAAAAAAAAGCGTGCGCTTTGCTGTTCTTGCAGACCTTCACGGAAGCATTTTCGGCGAAGAGAATAGTGCTTTGCTGAAAAAAATCCAGGAAAATGCCCCCGATGCCATTCTTCTTGCCGGAGACATGGTGGTCCGGATGGATCCTTCCACCCTGGAAACTGCCAGAAAACTGCTTTGTACACTGGCGAAGAACTTCCCCATCTTTTACGCCATGGGAAACCACGAAACCAAAATGAAAGCCAAAGGGCATCTTTATCGGAATGAGTACCTGAAATATCAGGCAGAGTTGAAACAAAAAGGAATCTGTTTTCTGGCAAATGAGAAGAGCAAAGTTGTTCTGGCTGGCAATTCCTTTGTGGTAAATGGACTGGAACTTCCACTGGAATACTATCACAAGCCTTTTTCCCCGAAGCTAACTTCTGAAAAAATGGAAGAGCTTATGGGAAAGCCAGATCCGGAAGCCATAAATATTCTTCTTGCCCATAACCCAAAATATGGCAGAACCTATTTCCACTGGGGTGCAGACCTGATTCTGTCTGGACATTACCATGGCGGTGTGCTCCGTTTTTCCAGACATGTGGGAGCCATCAGTTCCCAGTTTATACCTTTTCCAAAATACTGTTGCGGCGATTTTTACAAAAATGGCAAATGTATGATCGTAAGTGCAGGCCTTGGGGAACACACAGTGCCTCTTCGAATCCATAATCCAAGAGAGCTGATTTTTATAGAAATGAAACCGTAAGGGAGAGAGGAAAGCGCATGGCAATTCCCGTAAAACTGAATGTTTTTGAAGGACCGCTTGATCTGCTCCTTCACCTTATTGATAAAAATAAAATTGATATTTATGATATACCGATTGTGGAGATTACGGATCAGTATATGGAATACATTCACGCTATGGAAAAAGAAGATCTTGGAGTTATGAGTGAGTTTATGGTCATGGCAGCCACACTTCTGGATATCAAGTGCCGGATGCTTCTTCCAAAAGAAATCAATGAAGAAGGAGAAGAGGAGGACCCCAGAGCGGAGCTGGTTCAGAAACTTCTGGAATATAAGATGTATAAATATATGTCTTATGAGCTGAAGGACAAAATGGACGATGCCAGCGGCGTTTATTTCCGTGAGCCGGATGTGCCAAGGGAGGTGCTTCAGTATCGGGAGCCAGTGGATCCCTCAGAACTTCTGGCTGGTCTTACTCTTGAGAAATTAAACGCCATTTACCAGTCGATCATCAGGCGGCAGGACGACAGACGGGACCCTATCCGAAGTCAGTTTGGAAAAATCGAGAAGGAAGAAGTCAGTCTTTCTGATAAAATGCTGGAGATGAAAGAATTTGCAAAGACTCACAGGAAATTCAGCTTTCGGGACCTGTTGAAAAAGCAGTGTTCCAAAGTACAGGTAATCGTTACCTTCCTTTCCGTGCTGGAACTGATAAAAATGGGACACATTCATGTGGTTCAGGAAGAGATTTTTGATGACATTCAGATCAATGTTGTGACAGAGCCGGAAACCTGGAAGAATCTGACAGAATTTGCAGAGGAAGAAGGATAGTGTATGGAAATTAAACGATTAGAAGGTGCCGTTGAGGCAATCCTGTTTGCGATGGGTGAATCTGTGGAATTAGGTCAGATTGCGAAAGCAATCCAGCAGGATAAGCCAACTACAGAAAAACTACTCCATAATCTGATGGATAAATATAAGGATGAGGGAAGGGGAATCCAGATCATTGAGCTGGAGGGCTCTTATCAGCTGTGCACCAAACGGGATTACTATGGCTGTCTGATCCGGATTGCCATGCAGCCTAAGAAACCTGCCCTTACAGATGTTATGCTGGAAACGCTGTCTATTATAGCCTATAAGCAGCCTGTGACAAAAGCTGAGATTGAAAAGATCCGGGGAGTAAAAAGCGATCATGCAGTAAATAAGCTGGTTGAGTATAATCTGGTAAAGGAGCTTGGACGTCTTGATGCACCTGGACGGCCGATCCTTTTCGGCACTACAGAAGAATTTCTTCGCACATTTGGTGTGCAGGGTCTGGAAGAACTGCCGGCTGTGGATCCGGTAAAAATGGCGGATTTTAAGGCTGAGGCAGAAGAGGAAGTACAGCTGAAGCTGGATATATAAGACAGGACAAGTAAGCTACGGATAAACTGCAGACGATATGACAGGACAAGTAAGCTGCGGATAAACTGCAGACAATGAAACAGGATAAGTAAGCCGCGGATAAACTGCAGACAATGAAACAGGACAAGTAAGCCGCAGATAAACTGCTGGCGATAAGACAGGAGAGAAAAAATGCCCACAACATATGCACATGATTTGTTTGGTCAGAAAGTATACAGGCAATTGCCCGATCAAGTGAAAGAAATTATTCGGAAAAACGGTGAACTGTATCGGATCGGTCTTCACGGACCGGATATTTTCTTCTATTATTTTATTTTTAAGAATCACGTAAGCAGTGTAGGATACCGTATGCACAAAGAAAAAGCCCGGGCATTTTTCGCCCAGGGAATGGCGCAGGTCAGAGAGACTGGTGATGAGGCGCTTCTTGCCTATCTTCTTGGCTTTGGCTGTCATTATCTTCTGGACTCTTCCTGTCATCCTTTTGTCAATGAAATGAATGATAAGGGCAGAATTTCCCACAGCCTTCTGGAAATTGAATTTGACCGCTTCCTTATGGGAGAAAATGGGAAAAATCCATATGCCTTTTATCCTTCTGATTGTATCAAAGCAAAACGCAAAAATGCGGAGGAAATCCACAAGGTTTTTCCTCTTGTAAAAACAGGAGATATTCTTCTGAGCCTTAAACTGATGAAATTTATGACAAATCTGCTGGTATGTGACGATGGCGGGACGAGACGGGCGCGTCTGTCGAAGCTTTCCAGCCTTGGAGGAAGAAGAGCACAGTCTGCTTTGATCGATCACTATATGATGGCTCAGCCGGCAGGTGGCAGCAGGGAACCTGTGGAACAGCTGAATACATTGTTTGAAAAAGAGGTGAAAGAGGCACCGGCAGAATTGCTGGAGCTGTATCAGCTTTCCCAGGAGGACATGCTGTTGTCTGAGCGATGGAATCTGACTTACAATGGTTAGCTGTGATATACAAACTGAAAATTGAACCAATTTCAGGGACAGGTATTTTGTAAGATACCTGTTCTTTTTATCAGGCAAAACTTGTAGAGTGAGCTTTGCATAGTTTGGGACAGGTCCGCGTAAAATACTATAAACGGAATGTGGGGTGGACTATGAAAAGCAGATACAGATTCTTTTGTTTTACACTGACTTTTGTACTTGTTTTATGCACTGCTGCCCAGGTGTCAGGAAGCACTGGCACAGATGAAAAAAAGGCTGTCAGTTCCATTGTGCAAATGATACCGGCAGCTGTTGATATGAAAGAAACAGACGGACCTGGAAATCTCTATGCCTTATCAGCAGTTCTTATGGATGGGGATTCTGGCCGGGTACTGTACGAAAAAGAGGGCTATACAGCTCGCCCGAATGCCAGTACCACAAAGGTAATGACCTGTATCCTTGCCTTGGAAAAGGGCTCCGGTGATGATTATGTAATGGTGTCAGAAAATGCGGCCTCTCAACCAGAAGTAAAGCTGAATTTAAAGGAAGGGGAGCAGTATTACCTGGAAGATCTTCTTTATTCTTTAATGTTGAAAAGCCATAATGATACGGCTGTGGCAATTGCTGAACACATTGGCGGTTCTGTGGAAGGGTTTGCAAAAATGATGAATGCAAAAGCAAAGGAGATTGGCTGCACGAACACTCATTTTGTTACGCCAAACGGTCTTGACAGTGCAGATGCAGGAGGTATTCATCAGACTACCGCGAGAGATCTGGCTTTGATCATGAGCTATGCGGTGAAAAATAAAGCATTTCTTCATATTACGCAGACCAAGGATTATTCTTTTTCTGATATTTCAGGAAAACGTCAGTTTTCTGTCCATAATGCAAATGCATTTCTTGATATGACTCCGGATGCCATTTCAGGAAAAACAGGTTTTACAGGAAATGCGGGTTATTGTTATGTGGCAGCCTGTGAAAATGAGGAAAGAAAATTTATTATTTCCCTTCTTGGCTGCGGCTGGCCGAATAATAAGACATATAAATGGAAAGATGCCATGAAACTGCTGGAATATGGCAAAGCAAATTTTCACAAGGAAACCTATTGGCAGGAGCCGGAGATTCCGGCTATACCAGTAAAGGATGGGACTGACGAAAGCAGCGGGAAAGAATCTGGTAAGGAAAACCAGGAAAATTCCGGGAGAATTTTCACAGAAACTGGGACAGGTTTCGCAGATGTATATATAAATGGCCGGATTCAGGCATCTGATTCTGACAAAAAGAAACAGATCCTTCTGAAAGAAGGGGAAAAGATTACCTGCCATCTGCGTATTGAGAAAAATTTGACAGCACCTGTGAAAAAGGGGCAGAAAATTGGTCAGGTCACTTTTTGTCTTGGAGAACTTGTCCTGGATAACTATTTTGTGACAGCAGATCGCAATATTGTCAAAATCACCTATTTATGGTGCGCAAACAAGGTGTTTCATGACTTTTTTCACTAAAAAGCCTGACGGAATATGTATGATATATAAAAAAATCCCCCGAAAATCGAGGGATTTTTTTGCATAAAAACACGGAAAACTATTGAAAAATTGTGTGAAAAAATGTACAATTAGAATCGGCAGAATTTTTGGTTATACTTTTAAATTATTATAAAATGGAGGGCAAGAAAGAATGAGTAACGCAACACAAAGTTTAGCGGGCACAAGAATCACTTCTTTGCTTGACGCGAACAGTTTTGTTGAGATCGGCCAAAGTGTAACAGCCAGAAATACAGATTTCAACATGACTGAGAAAAAAGCACCTTCAGACGGTGTTATTACCGGATATGGTGTAATCGATGGAAATCTGGTGTATGTGTACAGCCAGGATGTTTCCGTACTGAACGGAACCGTTGGTGAAATGCATGCCAAGAAGATTACCAGACTTTATGATATGGCTATGAAGACCGGTGCTCCGGTGATCGGCCTGATCGATTGTGCAGGTCTCCGTCTTCAGGAGGCAACTGACGCATTGGAAGCATTCGGTGAAATTTATATGAAACAGACTCTGGCATCCGGACTGATTCCACAGATCACAGGTATCTTCGGTACCTGCGGTGGTGGTATGGCACTTGTACCGGCACTGACAGACTTCACATTTGTTGAAGAGAAGAAAGGCAAACTGTTTGTAAACACCCCGAACGCCCTTGAAGGCAATCACGTTTCCAAATGTGACACATCCTCTGCCAGATTCCAGAGCGAAGAGACAGGTCTTGTAGACGGAATCGGCACTGAGGACGAGATCCTTGGAAAAATCCGTGAACTCGTAACATATCTGCCATCTAACTGCGAAGACACTGATTCTTACATGGAGTGCACAGACGACCTGAACCGTGTATGCGAGGATATTGAGAACTGCACAGGCGACACAGCCATTGCACTTTCCAGAATCGCTGATAACGGACAGTTCTTCGAGGTAAAAGCTGACTACGGCAAGAGTGTTGCTGTTGGATTTATCAGACTGAACGGCGCTACCGTTGGTGCTGTTGCAAACAGAAGCGAGTGCTATGATGCAGAAGGCAAAAAGGTATGGGAGTCTGATGGTACCCTTAGTGCACGCGGTGCAAGAAAAGCAGCAGAGTTCGTAAAATTCTGTGACGCTTTCGAGATCCCGGTACTTACTCTTACAAATGTAAACGGCTTCAAGGCTACTGTATGTGGCGAGAAGATGATGGCGAAATCTGTCGGAGCACTGGTTCATGCATTTGCAGACGCTACTGTTCCGAAGGTTAACGTTGTGATCGGCAAAGCATTTGGAACCGCTTACACAGCTATGAACAGCAAAGCAATCGGTGCAGACATGGTATACGCATGGGAGAACGCAGAGATCGGTATGATGGATGCAGACCTTGCAGCCAAGATCATGTATGCAGGCGATGACGCAGCAGCTCTTACTGAGAAAGCAGCTGAGTACAGAGAACTTCAGAACTCTGTTTCCTCTGCAGCAGCAAGAGGATATGTTGACACCATTATCAGCCCGGCTGATACAAGAAAATATGTGATCGGTGCATTTGAAATGCTGTTCACAAAAAGGGAAGAACGTCCGTCCAAGAAACACGGCACGGTCTAAGCGAGGTGGAGCATATGAAACAGATTTTTAAGAAAGTATCCTCCCTTTGCACAGTACTTCTCATGATGGCAGTTCTCACTCTTACCGGAGTATCCTCCGTATGGGCAGCTGATGAGGTAGATGACACGGTAAAGCAGACCCTGGTCACTACCGCTGAGGGACTTACCGATACCATCATTGCTCTCAGTGATGAAGATATTGAGAATTATACCAAGTCATCTGATGAGTTTACTGTTGGAGCAATGACTGCATGGGCAGGCTCCAAGGATGAAGTTGGGGCTTTAAAGGAGAGAACCGGAGAGACAGAGGTGAAGGCTTCTGACGACGGATATACCGTTACTGTACCGGTCTCCTTTGAGAAAGCAGATGCAAATTTCGTTTATATTTTCGATGCTTCTACAGGAGCACCTACATCCCTTACTGTTGATGTACAGTACTCCATGGCTGAGACCTTAAGAAGAGCTGTTATGAATACTATCATGGGTATTGCAATCGTATTCATCGTTCTTATTTTCTTGAGCTTCCTGATCTATCTGTTCAGATTCATCCCGAATCCGGAAGCAAAGAAAAAAGCTCAGGCTGCAGCAGCCCCTGCCCCTGCACCGGTGGCAGCACCAGTGGAAGCAGCAGAAGCAGACGATACAGAACTGATCGCGGTTATCGCAGCAGCAATTGCAGCAGCTGAGGGAACCACTACAGATGGATTCGTTGTACGTTCCATCCGCAAAATCAATCGTAAAAAGAGATAAATACAGGAGGATCCTAAAATGAAAAGTTATACAATTACCGTTAACGGAACAGCATATGAAGTAACTGTTGAAGAGACAGGAAGCGTTTCTGCACCAGCAGCTGCAGCTCCTGCAGCAGCTCCGAAGGCAGCCCCGGCACCGAAGGCAGCTCCGAAGGCAGCAGCCGGAGCAGGCGCAGTTAAGGTTGCAGCTTCCGTACCTGGAAAGGTTCTGAAAATCGCAGCAAGCGTTGGACAGGCTGTAAAAGCCGGAGACAACATTGTAATCCTGGAATCCATGAAGATGGAGATCCCGGTTGTAGCTCCTCAGGACGGAACCGTTGCAAGCATTGATGTTGCAGAAGGTGCCTCTGTAGAAAATGGAGATACCCTGGCAACAATGAACTAAGTCGGGAGGTAATAGGATGTCTTACGTAGCAGACACTTTGTCCAACCTGATCCATCAGACTGCTTTTTTTAACCTGACATGGGGAAACTACTTGATGATCGTGGTTGCTTGTGTATTCTTATATCTTGCCATTGCAAAGGGATTTGAGCCTCTTCTGCTTGTTCCCATTGCATTTGGTATGCTCCTTGTTAATATTTATCCGGACATTATGGCAAATCCGGAAGACATGTCCAACGGTGTTGGTGGTCTTCTTCATTACTTCTACATCCTTGATGAGTGGAGTATTCTTCCTTCCCTTATCTTTATGGGTGTAGGTGCCATGACAGACTTTGGTCCGCTGATCGCGAACCCGAAGAGCTTCCTGATGGGTGCTGCAGCACAGCTCGGTATCTATATGGCTTACTTCCTTGCAATCTTCCTTGGATTCAACGGAAAAGCAGCAGCAGCAATCTCCATCATCGGTGGTGCAGATGGTCCGACCTCCATTTTCCTTGCAGGTAAGCTTGGTCAGACTGCTCTTATGGGACCGATCGCCGTGGCGGCATATTCTTATATGTCACTGGTTCCGATCATCCAGCCTCCGATCATGAAACTGTTTACTACTGAGAAAGAGCGTAAAATCAAGATGGAGCAGCTTCGCCCTGTATCCAAGCTTGAGAAGATCCTCTTCCCAATCGTAATCACAATCGTTGTCTGCATGATTCTTCCGACAACAGCTCCTCTGGTTGGTATGCTTATGCTTGGTAACCTGTTCAGAGAGTGCGGCGTTGTAAAACAGCTTACAGAGACAGCTTCCAATGCACTTATGTACATCGTAGTTATCCTTCTTGGTACATCTGTTGGTGCTTCCACAAGTGCAGAGGCATTCCTGAATGTGGATACTTTGAAGATCGTTGTATTAGGTCTTGTGGCATTTGCATGTGGTACTTTCGGCGGTGTTATGCTCGGAAAGGTTATGTGCAAGCTTACAGGCGGCAAGATCAATCCGCTTATTGGTTCCGCCGGTGTATCTGCGGTACCTATGGCAGCCCGTGTTTCCCAGAAGGTTGGTGCTGAGGCAGATCCTACCAACTTCCTTCTGATGCATGCAATGGGACCAAACGTTGCCGGTGTTATCGGTACAGCCGTTGCTGCCGGAGCATTTATGGCTATTTACGGAATCTAATAATGATACCAGAAATTCGGATTTTTCCCGGCTTTCTATAGTGAAACCGGGAAGTCCGGATGAACTAAATAAATAAGGAGAACAATTATGGCAGAAATTGAAAAAAAACCTGTTAAAATTGTGGAAACCATTCTGCGTGATGCACATCAGTCCCTGATTGCAACCCGTATGACAACAGAGCAGATGCTTCCAATCGTTGATAAACTTGATAAAGTAGGCTACCATGCAGTTGAGTGCTGGGGCGGTGCTACTTTCGATGCAAGCCTTCGTTTCCTTCATGAGGATCCGTGGGAAAGACTTCGTAAATTACGTGCAGGATTCAAGAACACAAAGCTGCAGATGCTTTTCCGTGGCCAGAACATTCTTGGATATCGTCCATACGCTGATGATGTAGTAGAGTATTTTGTTCAGAAATCTCTGGCAAATGGTATCGATATCATCCGTATTTTCGACTGTATGAATGACCTTCGTAACCTTCAGACTGCTGTACATGCTGCAAACAAAGAGCATGGCCATGCACAGGTTGCTCTTTCCTATACACTTGGTGATGCGTATACTCTTGAGTACTGGACAAGCATTGCAAAACGTATTGAGGAAATGGGTGCAGACTCTATCTGTATCAAAGATATGGCCGGCCTTCTTCTTCCATATAAGGCAACTGAGCTTGTTACAGCCCTGAAAGAGACTGTTAAGATCCCGATCGATCTTCATACACATTACACCTCTGGTGTAGCTTCCATGACTTACTTAAAAGCTGTTGAAGCTGGTGTTGATATCATCGATACTGCAATGTCTCCATTTGCACTGGGTACTTCCCAGCCTGCAACTGAGGTTATGGTTGAGACCTTCAAAGGCACTCCATATGATACCGGATTTGATCAGCAGCTTCTTGCTGAGATCGCAGACTACTTCCGTCCAATGCGTGACGAGGCTCTTGAGAGCGGCCTTCTGAATCCGAAGAACCTTGGCGTAAACATCAAGACTCTTCTGTATCAGGTACCAGGTGGTATGTTATCCAACCTTACTTCCCAGCTGAAAGAGCAGCATGCAGAAGACAAGTTCTATGATGTTCTTGAGGAAGTTCCGCGTGTACGTAAAGACCTTGGTGAGCCGCCGCTTGTTACTCCATCTTCCCAGATCGTTGGTACACAGGCTGTATTTAACGTTCTCATGGGCGAGAGATACAAGATGGTTACCAAAGAGACAAAAGATGTTCTCAGCGGAAAATATGGTGCTACAGCAAAACCATTCAATCCAGAAGTTCAGAAGAAATGTATCGGTGACACACAGCCGATCACATGCCGTCCGGCAGATCTTCTTGAGAATGAGCTGGGCAAACTTGAAGGCGAGATGGCACAGTATAAAGAGCAGGATGAGGACGTTCTGTCCTATGCACTGTTCCCACAGGTTGCTACTGACTTCTTCAAGTATCGTCAGGCTCAGGAGAAAAAGGTGGATGAGACGGTTGCTGATACCAAAAACGGAGCATATCCGGTTTAATCAGTGAGGAATAATTTGTCAGTGTCTGGCCTATAGACACTTTGCTGACAAAAATAATGAAAGACACGTGCAGAGAAGCCTTTTGCACGTGTCTTTTTGAAAAATATAAGTAAAATTTGTGTAACTAGTTACTGTTCACTCCGTTCACAGTAACGCGCTTCGCGATGCACAGAAATCATGCTTTGCATGATTTCGCGCCGCAATTCTCGGGTTTTCTGCGAACTTTGTTCACAAAAAACACCTCGCGGAACGTTCCCAGTGAACAGTAACTGTAACTATTCGGTAGTTACTGAATAGTTGTAAATCTGTTTTATGAAAGGTATGTAAATGAGTAAAATACTGATCATAGGCGGCGGTGCTGCCGGAATGATGGCCGGTGTTTATCTGGCAAGGGCAGGACATGAGGTCCACATCCTGGAGAAAAACGAGAAACTTGGAAAGAAAGTGTATATTACAGGAAAAGGCAGATGCAATGTTACAAATAACTGTGACACGGAAGAACTGTTCCGGGCAGTTATGTCTAACCCGAAATTCCTGTACAGTGCTTTCTATTCTTTCACGCCCCAGGATGTAATGGAATTCTTTGAAGAAGCGGGAGTTCCACTGAAGACAGAGAGAGGCAACCGGGTTTTCCCTGTGTCTGACCATTCTTCAGATATTATCCGCGGTCTGGAACGGGAACTTAAGAAAGCTGGTGCCCATATCCATCTTCGCACAGAGGTGAAAACGGTGAAGGTCAGTCCCTATGAGGAACCGGACGTGGATGAGAAAAAGGCACATCACAGCCGGGTAACAGGTGTAGAACTGGCAGATGGAAGTTTTATGGAGGGCGATCATGTTCTGGTTGCCACTGGAGGGCTTTCCTATCAGTCAACAGGCTCTACAGGTGATGGCTATCGCTTTGCAGAGGAAACCGGCCATAAAGTAAAGGAGCTTTCTCCGTCACTGGTTCCTCTTAAGACAAAAGAGGATTATATCCCAAGACTTCAGGGACTTTCCTTAAAAAACACCGAACTTACGATTAAGTCAGGCAAAAAGGTGCTCTTCCGGGATTTTGGTGAGATGATGTTCACCCACTTTGGCGTGACAGGCCCCATGATTTTATCTGCAAGCGCACATATTGGCAAACAACTGCAGAAATCCGGAGAATTGAATGCTTATCTGGATCTGAAGCCTGCCCTTACCATGGAACAGCTGGATGCCAGGATTCTGCGGGAATTTGAGGCAGGACAGAATAAACAGTTTAAGAATGTGATCGGCGTACTTTTTCCATCATCCCTTACACCTGTCATGCTGGAACTGGGTGGTATTTCTCCGGAAAAAAAGATACACGATATTTCCAGGGAAGAAAGAATTCACTTTGAAGAACTGGTGAAAGCTTTCCCATTTACTATCAATGGAATGGGAGAATATAAAGAAGCAGTTATTACAAGAGGCGGTGTTTCTGTGAAGGACATTCAGCCGGGAACTATGGAATCCCGAAAGGTAAAAAATCTCTATTTTATTGGAGAAGTGCTTGACCTGGATGCGGTAACCGGTGGCTATAATCTTCAGATTGCCTGGTCAACTGCGTATCTGGCAGCCATGGCATTGAAAAATGGATGAAAATCTGTTATAAATGTAAGAAGTGAAAAAACTGCGATTTAAGAGGAGGTAACAGAGAAAATGGGATGTAACATTGCCATTGACGGGCCGGCAGGAGCAGGCAAAAGCACAATTGCAAAGAGAGTGGCAAAGGAGCTGTCTTTTATCTATGTAGATACAGGCGCTATGTACCGCGCCGTAGCACTTTATCTGCTGAGAAATGAAATTGACGGAACAGATGCGGAAGCAGTTGCAGATAACTGTCAGAGCGCTGAGGTTTCCATTCGATATGAAAATGGAGAGCAGGTTGTAATTCTTAACGGTGAGAATGTAAATCAGTATATCCGTACGGAAGAGGTTGGAAACATGGCATCCAAAACATCTGCAAACCCGGCGGTAAGGGCACATCTTCTCAATCTTCAGAGAAATCTGGCAGCAAAGAACGATGTTGTAATGGATGGCAGGGATATTGGAACGGTAGTTCTTCCGGACGCACAGGTGAAGATTTATCTTACTGCCAGCGTGGAGACCAGAGCTAAGAGGCGTTATGATGAATATCTTGCCAAGGGCGAGGGTGCTGATCTTGAAGAAATCAAGAAAGACATTGAAAACCGGGATCATCAGGATATGACAAGAGAGATTTCCCCGCTCCGGCAGGCTGAAGATGCCGTGCTTGTAGATTCTTCTTTCATGAATATTGACGAAGTTGTAGCTGCAATTCTCGGAATCTACAAAGATAAGGTGGAATAACCATGGAAGTGAAGGTTGCGAAAACAGCAGGCTTTTGTTTTGGCGTACAGCGTGCTGTAGACAAGGTTTACGAGCTAATCGGCAGTTGTCCTGACAGGCTTTTTACCCTGGGTCCAATTATTCATAATGAAGAAGTAGTGAATGATCTGGAAAAGAAGGGGGTCAGAGTGGCATCTGAGGATGATCTGAGAACACTTCCTGAGGGCAGCACGGTTGTGATCCGCTCACATGGTGTGGGAAAAGAGGTTTATGACCATCTGGAAGAATACGGACTTTCCTATGTGGATGTAACCTGTCCCTTTGTTCTGAAAATTCACCGGATCGTAGAGAAAGAGAGCAGGGCAGGCGCCCATATTGTGATCATAGGAGACCCGGATCATCCGGAAGTTGTGGGAATCTGCGGCTGGTGCATGGGACCTTACACGGTAATTCGAACCGAGCAGGATGCACTGGATTTTGTGTTTCCGATTGACAAAAACATATGTATTGTGTCTCAGACAACATTTAATTATAATAAATTTAAAGATTTAGTTGAAATTCTTTCAAAAAAGAGGTATGATAATACTGTTTTAAATATTCTTAATATTTTAAACACTATTTGTAATGCTACCGAAGAACGGCAGAGAGAAGCAAAGAGCATAGCCGGAGAGGTAGACACTATGTTAGTCGTAGGAGGCCGACATAGTTCCAATACTCAAAAGCTGTTTGAAATATGTAAAAAGGAATGTGAAAATACTTACTATATACAAACACCTGTAGACTTGGATTCAGATATGTTCCAATGCAGTAGTTATGTAGGTATTACAGCAGGGGCTTCAACCCCAAAGAAAATTATTGAGGAGGTTCAAGAACATGTCAGAATTAAGTTTTGAACAGATGCTGGAAGATTCCGTAAAAACAATCAGAAATGGAGAAATCGTACAGGGAAAGGTCATCGATGTGAAAGAAGATGAAATTATCCTGAATATTGGCTATAAAGCTGATGGTATTATCACCAAGAGTGAATATAGCAATGATCCTTCCGTAGTACTCACAGACGCTGTACATGTAGGTGACTCCATGGAAGCCAAAGTGCTTAAGGTAAACGATGGCGAAGGCCAGGTTATCTTAACCTACAAGAGACTTGCTGCAGAGAAAGGCAATAAACGCCTTGAGGAAGCATTCGAGAATCAGGAAGTATTAAAAGCTCCTGTAACTCAGGTACTTGACGGTGGATTATGTGTTAACGTTGAGGAGACACGTGTATTCATTCCTGCAAGCCTTGTTTCCGACACATATGAGAAAGATCTCAGCAAATATGCTGATCAGGAGATTGAGTTCGTTATCACAGAGTTCAATCCAAGAAGACGTCGCATCATTGGTAACCGCAAACAGCTTCTTGTTGCTGAGAAAGCTAAGAAACAGCAGGAGCTTATGGAGCGTATCCATGTTGGCGATACAGTAGAGGGTGTTGTTAAGAACGTTACAGATTTTGGTGCATTCATCGATCTGGGCGGCGCTGACGGACTGCTTCACATCTCTGAGATGTCCTGGGGCAGAGTAGAGAACCCGAAGAAAGTCTTCACAGTTGGTGAGACTGTAAAGGTTATGATCAAAGATATCAAGGGCGAGAAGATTGCTCTTACAATGAAATTCCCAGAGGAGAATCCATGGCTTACAGCTGCTGAGGATTTCGCTGTTGGAAACGTAGTAACTGGTAAAGTTGCACGTATGACAGACTTCGGTGCATTTGTTGAGCTTGCACCTGGCGTAGATGCACTTCTTCATGTATCTCAGATTTCCAGAGAGCACGTTGCAAAACCATCTGATGTGCTTACAATCGGACAGGAAATCCAGGCTAAAGTTGTTGATTTCAATGGCGAAGACAAGAAGATCAGCCTTAGCATGAAAGCTCTTGAGGCTCCGGCTGAGGAAGAGTCTGTAGAGGAATAATCTAACCTTGTAAATAAAACTAACCGCCATTCACAGCGCTGTGAGTGGCGGTTGGTTTTGGTATCAAAGCTATCATTAAGAGAAGAGGCATTGTCCGTTTTGGGTGATGTCTTTTTTGCTTTATTGAAAATTACTCTGTAATGTTCCAATAAAGCAAAAAACGCTTCGCAAGGATGCGACCAGATGTATGTGGAATTTGTCTGCTAAAGCAGACTGCATCTGGCGCGCAAAGCGTATCAAGTCCCTCAAAGATTGAGAATTTTAGGGAGTTTGAAGCGGACATGTCCGATTTGTCTTGTGGAAATAATGATGCTATTAGTATCAAAAATAATTATTTCAGTTTCCAGAACAGATATTCCAGAATATGTATCAGATACTGCTTTTGCCTGATCGTATCATTAAGAAATTCCTCAGAGCATGGGAACCAGGTATAACAGGTTTCTCTTGTAGCTGATCGCCTCAGTCCTTTTTCCATAAATCTGCTGAGGGATTTTGGCACAGCCATGTCCTCTCCGGGAAGATAGTCATAATTCTTACAGTCACTGTAATACTGACGGATACGATTGTTTACAGGCTTTACAAGAAGACTTACCAGGTTTTCCTGGCCTGTGATGTAGAATTCTCCTGTACTGTTGGAAAAGGCAGCAGGGAGGCTGTAATGCAGCTTGATCTGAAGTATCAGGTTTTCCCCGTCATAATCAATTCCTTTTACATCAAATTCTCCATTCTTAAGTACCAGATATCCCATCATCCTGAACACATCTCCAAGTCCAAGAAGGTCTTCCATATTATGTCCCATAACGATGTTCAACTCTGTCTGGTCTCTGTGCGCTATGTATTTTTTGTAAATTTTGATACATTCTCCACCGTTACAATAAACGCGTTTCTGTTCGCCGAGAAAGATTTCCAGTTGCTCCTGCTTCAGTCCGGGAAGCTTCAGAAATCCCTTTAACGGGCGAAGTGTTTTATACAAATCTAAAGACGGAAGTTCTTCAAAAGGATCCGGCAGCTCGTAAAACCTGCAGCGTGCCTGAATATAGGGCTGGTCAAAAGAGTCACCATTATATTGAATGGTGCAGGTAAAATTTTTTATAAAATCTGAAAATACGGTTAATAGTGTTTTTTCCTCCTGAAAATCAGGCGCAAGCCATTGATATAACTGCCAGCTGCCATTCTCATAGCAAATTGCTCCAATTAAATATAAAAATGATGAATTTCGTCCCAATCCAGTGGTTTCAATATCATAAAATAATGGTGAAAAATTGACATCCTCAGCAGCATTTCCAGATAAATTTTTAACAGTCTCAAAGTCCGGAAAACCTTGTAAAATCGGCATTTTTTTAACAATCAGCATGTTTATACTCCTTTCATGGATTGTATTTAATTATACACAATTTTTTTATTTTTAGGTAGTGAATTTTTTCATAAAATGCGGTATAGTAGAATGTATAGAATAGTCAGAATATATAAAGAAAAGGAGAAACCTATGTGGGATTTAGCAATTAATGGAGTGGATTTCTATCACATTGCCAATTGGTTTTACATATACAGTTTTCTTGGCTGGCTTTGGGAAACCTGCTACGTGTCTGTGCGAAAGGGCAAATTGATAAACAGAGGATTTATAAATGGTCCCCTGTGTACCATATATGGCTGTGGAGCTCTTGCTGTATACTTGATTCTTCTTCCCATCAGTGATAATCTGCTTCTTTTATTTGTGGGTGGAGTTGTAGTCGCCACTGCACTGGAATATGTGACAGCAGTGTTGATGGAGAATATTTTCCACACATCCTGGTGGGATTACAGTGATAACAAGTTTAATTTCCAGGGACGTATCTGTCTGGGCTGTTCCCTTGGATGGGGGGTGTTTACCGTTGGGCTTTTCAGAGTGCTTCATCCGGTAGTTCAGGAATTTACAGAATTGTATACCAGAAGAACTGGAGAGGTGGCTGTCTGTGTAATTACAGTCGTTTACATTGTGGATTTTGCTTTTTCTGCAGCTGCCGCTTTCCATTTGCACGAGCGTATTCCTGCATGGGAGCAGGCACTGGATCAGATGCGTGCAGAACTGCTTGTACAGGCGCGTGAGAAGATGGAGAATCTGGAGGAGAGCAGCGGACTTTCCAGAGATAGAATCAAGAAACAGTTGGAGAATAAGCTGGGACGCCTTGATGATGTTGCACTGATCAAGGAACTGGAAGAGAAGAGAACTGCTATGATGTCAGATATCTCTGAAGAGCTTCAGAAGCGTAAAGAGGCTATGGCTGGAAAGGTCAGCCACAACATGCAGCGTTTTGTAAAGGCATATCCAAATCTGAACCGTGGATATAAGCTCCATAAGAAATATGGATTTGGCAGGAAAAATAAAGACGCTGAATAAATACTCAGACAAAAGTGATATTAATAATATAAATCAAACAGACAATAAATCAGGTTGCTGCAGACAAAAGAGTCAGTGATCAATAATATAAAGGCGGTGAATATTAGTGCGATTAACTTTTAAAGGAGGCGTACACCCCTTCGAGGGGAAAGAAATGTCAAAGGACTGCCCGGTGGAGAAATATCTCCCTAAGGCAGATCTGGCGTATCCATTGTCCCAGCACATTGGTGCTCCGGCGAAGCCTGTGGTTGCAAAGGGTGACCATGTGCTTGCTGGTCAGATGATCGCTGAAGCAGGCGGATTTGTATCTGCTCCTGTTCATGCTTCTGTATCTGGTACAGTGAAAGGGATTGAGAAACGTCTGACAGCTACCGGAAGTATGGTAGATTCCATTATAGTGGAGAATGACGGACTGTATGAAGAGGTGGAATTCCACCCGGCAGATCCGGCTTCGCTTACTCGTGAGGAGATTATCGGAAGGATTCGCGACGGCGGTGTAGTAGGTCTTGGAGGTGCAGGCTTTCCCACACATGTGAAGCTTTCCCCCAAGGAGCCTGACAAGATTGAATACATATTGGTGAACGGTGCAGAATGTGAGCCTTATCTTACAAGTGATTACAGGCGCATGATGGATCAGCCGGAGAAGGTTGTGGAAGGATTAAAGATTGTAGTCGGACTTTTTCCAAATGCAAAGGGCTGTATCTGCATTGAGGACAATAAGCCAGATTGTATTGCCAGAATGAAAGAACTGGCTGCCGGAGTCCCGAATATCGAAGTAAAAGAATTGATGACCAAATATCCCCAGGGTGGTGAGCGTACCCTTATCTATGCAGTGACAGGAAGAGAAATCAACTCCTCCATGCTTCCAGCAGATGCCGGATGTATTGTAGATAATGTTGAAACAATATGCAGTATTTATGACGCAGTGGCACTTGGAAGACCGATCATGAAGCGGATTTTCACAGTAACCGGTAAGGGCATCAACCGTCCGGCACATTTTGAAGTCTGTACAGGAACGGATATGGCCGAACTGATCGACGCAGCCGGTGGCCTGAAGGAGCATGCCGGTAAGGTGATTTCCGGCGGTCCTATGATGGGATTTGCCATGTATGATCTTCATGTACCATGTGTGAAGACCTCTTCTTCCCTTCTGTGTATGCAGAGTGACCCGGTATCAGATGCGAAAGAGGAAGAGACAGCCTGCATTAACTGCGGACGCTGTGTAAGCGTCTGTCCCGGACATGTTATTCCGGCAAGACTTGCGACCTTTGCACAGCGCGGCGATATGGAGAGCTTCCAGAAGTTTGATGGAATGGAATGCTGTGAATGCGGCTGCTGCAGTTACATCTGTCCGGCCAAACGTCCGTTGACCCAGAGCATTAAGTCCATGCGTAAAATGGTTCTGGCAAGCAGGAAGAAGAAATAATAAGGGGGAAGAAATAAATGGAACAAATGTTTAATGTATCATCTAATCCCCATGTCCGGGCAAGGATGACCACTGCAAAAATCATGCAGCTGGTTGTCATAGCGCTTTTGCCTGCTGCCCTTATGGGAATTTATAATCATGGATTAAAGGCTCTTGCCGTTCTGGTGGTATCCACCGGTTCAGCTGCGCTTGCAGAGTGGTTATATGATCATTTTATGCACAAAAAGAACACTGTGAAGGATTTCAGTGCAGTAGTAACCGGACTTCTTATCGGTCTGAACATGCCGGCAGGAATTCCGCTCTGGATCCCGGTGCTCGGCAGTATTTTTGCAATTATTGTGGTAAAACAGCTTTTTGGCGGTCTTGGCCAGAACTTTATGAACCCGGCCCTGGCAGCCCGCTGTTTCCTTATGATTTCCTTTGCTGGCAAGATGACAGATTTTTCTGTATCAGACAGCTTTAAAGGTGCTGTTGACGGTGTGACAGGAGCCACTCCTCTGGCCGCTCTTCGTGACCATGGCTTTGTGGCAGGCTCCTCCGTTCCGGTTAAGAATCTGATTTTTGGTAATATCCAGGGAACCATCGGAGAGACATCTGTAATTGCCATTTTGATCGGTGCAGCAATCCTGCTTTGCTACAAAGTGATCAGCGCCAGAATTCCGTTGACCTATATTGGCAGCTTTGCAGTATTTGTGATCATCTATATGCTTGCTTCCGGCAAAGGCTTTGATGTAAATTATCTGCTCACCCATCTTTGTGGCGGTGGTCTTATGCTTGGTGCATGGTTTATGGCAACAGATTACGTTACAAGCCCCATTACACCAAAGGGGCAGTATGTATATGGCGTCTGTCTTGGTGTTCTTACCGGAATTTTCCGTATTTTCGGAGCTTCCGCAGAGGGCGTTTCCTATGCGATTATTTTCTGCAACCTGCTGGTACCTCAGATTGAGCGTTTCACCCGTCCGGTTGCTTTTGGAAAAGGAGGCGCGAAGAAATGAAAAATAAGATCGTGAAAGATACTCTTGCGCTGACTGTGATCACACTGGTTTCCGGACTGCTTCTTGGTCTTGTAAACGATATTACAGCAGGTCCGATTGCAAGCCAGCAGGCGAAAGAGAAGGAAGAGGCATATAAGGCAGTATTTGCTGATGCAGCCAGCTTCGAGACTGTTACAAGCGGTGAGGATACTGATCTGGAAAGCTATCTGGATGAAAACGGTTACAAGGCTCAGAATATTGATGAAGTCATGCTTGCAAAGGATGACCAGGGAAATGAACTTGGCTATGCCTTTACCGTAACCACAGCAGAAGGCTACGGCGGAGATATTCAGTTTGCCATGGGCGTTCAGGATGATGGAACTCTGAACGGAATTTCCATTTTATCCATCAGTGAGACCGCTGGTCTTGGTATGCGTGCAACTACAGATGATTTTAAAAATCAGTTCAAGGATAAGAACGTAGAGAAATTTACCTACACAAAAACTGGTGCCACCTCTGATGATGAGATCGATGCTTTAAGTGGTGCGACAATTACCACAAATGCCATGACAAATGGCGTCAATGCAGGACTTGCCGCATTCCGTTATGAGAAAGGGGGCAGCCAGAAATGAAAAAGAATACACCATCTGAACGACTGATAAATGGTATTATCAAAGAAAATCCTACTTTTGTGCTGATGCTTGGTATGTGTCCAACACTGGCCATCACCACATCCGCAATCAATGGTATCGGAATGGGACTTACCACAACGGTAATTCTGGCAGCATCCAACCTGATGATCTCCCTGCTCCGTAATTTTATTCCGGACAGTGTGCGTATGCCTGCTTACATCGTTGTTGTAGCATCCTTTGTAACAATTGTGCAGATGCTTCTCCAGGGCTTTATCCCGTTTTTGTATTCTTCCCTTGGAATTTACATTCCGCTGATCGTTGTAAACTGTATCATTCTGGGAAGAGCAGAGGCTTATGCATCCAAGAACAAACCGATTCCTTCACTTTTTGATGGTATTGGAATGGGACTTGGATTTACTTTAAGTATCACCTGTATCGGTGCGGTACGTGAGCTGATCGGTGCCGGCAGTATTTTCGGCAAACAGATCCTTCCTCTTGCAGATGCTGCAGCGGGAAAAATAGGCTATGAGCCGGTAACTATCTTTATTCTTGCACCTGGCGCATTTTTTGTCCTTGCGTTTTTATCTGCGCTTCAGAACAAATTCAAGATTGGTGCTGCAAAACGAGGCATTGATCCAAGCAATCCGGATTGCAAGGGCGGCTGTGCTTCCTGCGGAAATTCCATGTGTTCGGGAAAAAGGGGGTAAGAGAAGATGAAAGAATTATTACTGATCATTGTAAGCTCTGCGCTGGTAAATAACGTAGTCTTGAGCCAGTTTATGGGACTTTGCCCTTTCCTTGGAGTCTCCAAGACTACAGATACTGCAGCTGGTATGGGTGGCGCGGTTATTTTCGTAATCACATTGTCCTCCTTTGTAACGAGTGTGATCTACAAGCTGATCCTTCAGCCGCTTGATCTGACTTACCTTCAGACCATCGTGTTCATTCTGATCATTGCAGCACTGGTGCAGTTCGTAGAAATGTTCCTGAAGAAAAGTATGCCTTCTCTTTATAAAGCACTTGGCGTGTATCTGCCTCTGATCACCACAAACTGTGCAGTTCTTGGTGTGGCTCTTACAAACGTGCAGAAGGATTACAATATTCTGGAAGGCACTGTAAACGGTTTCGCAACAGCATTTGGTTTCTCCATTTCTATTGTGCTGATGGCAGGAATCCGTGAGAAAATTGCCTACAACGATATTCCGGAATCATTCCAGGGATTTCCAACCGTTCTTTTGACAGCTGGACTGATGGCGATTGCATTTTTCGGATTTTCAGGATTAATTTAAGGAGGCGTCGGGATGAATATTAGTGCGATTATAGCAGCAACAATTCTGGTTGCAGCAGTAGGCCTCTTCATCGGTGTTTTTCTTGGAGCAGCCGGAAAAAAATTTGCTGTTGAAATTGATGAGAAGGAAGTTGCCATAAGAGAAGCTCTTCCTGGAAATAACTGTGGCGGCTGTGGATATCCGGGCTGTGATGGTCTGGCAGCAGCAATTGCCAAAGGTGAAGCGCCTGTAAACCGTTGCCCGGTAGGCGGAGAGCCTGTTGGGAAAATAATTGCCGGTATTATGGGACAGGCGGCAGTTGAGACTGCCCGTCAGGTAGCTCATGTAAAATGCTCCGGAACCTGTGAAAAAGCGAAAGAAGAGTATGTTTACACTGGCGTGGAAGACTGCGAGATGCTTCCTTTCGTGCCAAATGGCGGTGCAAAGTCCTGTACATATGGCTGTTGTGGCTTTGGAAGCTGCGTGAAGGTCTGTCCATTTGATGCCATTCATATTGTAGATGGCATTGCAGTAGTAGATAAAGAAGCTTGTAAAGCCTGTGGAAAATGTGTTGCCAAATGTCCGAGACATCTGATCGAGCTGATTCCGTACGACCAGAAAGTGGCTGTGGACTGCAGCTCCCATGATAAGGGCAAACAGGTGATGGATGCCTGTGAGATTGGATGTATCGGCTGTAAGAAGTGCGAAAAAACATGTCCAAACGGTGCAATTACCGTGGAAGATTTCTGTGCACATATTGATTATGAGAAGTGTACAGGATGCGGAGCATGTAAGGAGGCCTGTCCGAGAGGGGTTATCCGGGAGGCATAAAATAAAAATGAAAAGCCTGTATTTTCAGACTGTTGGCATAGAATGTAAATTATATGAGAACCAGCAGCTGGAATACAGGCTTTATTCTTGGGGTCAGAGCGTGTTTGAAAAATTATTCCCACAATCTGCACGCCCCACCCCGCGGTATATTTTGCCCGAATTCAGTTGTCGTAGCCCGTTACGGCGCCTTTATTGTGACATACATCTTGCAGAAAACCTTTTTCAAACACGCTCTATTGTGCTATGATATTCTAATCGGGTTTTCCCGGAACGTTTTTATATTTCAATAAACAAAAGAGGAGACATGCATATGATCTGGAAATTACTATGGCTGTTTCTCATCTATTCCTTTGCAGGATGGGTGCTTGAGACAGTCCTTGCTTCCCTGAAACAGAAGAAATTCGCAAACAGAGGTATTATTAATGGACCATTCTGTCTGATCTATGGATTCGGCGGATTCTTCATTACTGCATTTACAAGAGAACTGACGGGCATCTGGCTGTTTCTTGGCTGTGCCATTGTAGCTTCCCTGCTTGAATGGATCGCTGGTCATTTAATTGAGATGTGGTATCACGAAAGATGGTGGGATTACCGCAAGATCAAGTGGAATCTGGACGGCTATGTCAGTGTGCCGACCTCCTGTGTCTGGGGTATTCTTGGTGTATTTGTGATCAAAATCGGAAATGGGCTTTGCATGTCCTTGTATGGCATGCTCCCAGGTCTTATAAGCAGAATTATCATACTGGTTTTGCTGGGGGTTCTGGCAGTGGATGCTATTGCCACACTGACTATCCTTTTTGGGCACAGCAAGAATCCTGAAAGATGGATTGCTGCTGACCGGGATATTGACTCTGTAACAAAGAAGCTTGGGGCAAAAATTGATGATGTTGTAAATCGTCGAATTACCAAAGCCTATCCTCAGAAGCAGCACACGGAGAGCGAAGAGGCACATCCGGAGATTTTTGCCTACGGCTGCAGCTTTTATAAAATCGTACTGCTGTTTTTTATCGGCGCATTTCTTGGAGATATTACAGAGACTATTTTCTGCAGGATCACAGCCGGATATTGGATGAGCCGCAGCAGTGTGGTATGGGGAGATTTCAGTATTGTGTGGGGACTTGCCATTGCAGCGGTTACAGCCCTTCTCTATAAATACAGAAACCGCTCCCAGCAGTTCCTTTTCTGGATGGGTACATTTCTTGGTGGTGCCTATGAATATATCTGCAGTGTTTTCACAGAAATCGTGTTTGGAACCGTATTCTGGGATTACAGCGATATCCCGTTTAACCTTGGTGGAAGAATCAATCTTCTGTACTGTTTTTTCTGGGGATTTGCTGCAGTGGCATGGTTTAAAATATTCTATCCGCCTGTTTCCAGGCTGATCGAGAAGATTCCGGTGAAAATTGGAAAAATCATTACCTGGCTCCTTATTATATTTATGCTTGCTGACGGAATTGTATCCAGCGCTGCACTGGCGCGTTATAATGCCAGAAGCAATGGCATAGAAGCGGAAAACAGCTTTGAAAGCTGGGTGGACAAACATTTTGACGATGAGCGGATGGCGCAGGTATATCCCAAGGCAAAGAAGGTTGGTTAAGGACTTGTTTTAACCGAATAATTGCTTGATATAAATTCTAGAAGTTATAATAATGCTGTCAGTGTGAAAGGATTTTTTACACCGACAGCTTATTTTTTGCCGGAATTTAACAGGGGGAAAACAGCGGATTTTACAAATAATGTATAAAATCATACGTGTTCGAATTAATCGCTTTATGAAAAAGAAGGAGAAAATGTACATGAAAGCAAAAAAGATCAGCGCATTATTATTAGCAGCAGCAATGACCGCTTGTGCGGTTCCGGCACAGGGTGCAGCAGCAGATGAACCAAAAGTTCCGAAATATATTTTCTTGTTTATTGGTGATGGAATGAGTTATCCTCAGGTTCAGACAACAAACTATTATCTGAATGCAATTGAAGATGATGGAGATGATATTCTTACAAGTGAAAGCAAACTGAATATGATGAAATTTCCGGTAGCAGGCTCTGCGCAGACCTATGACAGCACTTCATTCTGTCCGGATTCCGCTTCTACAGCTACTTCCATTTCCACAGGCCATAAGACTTACAGTGGAACAATCAATATGGATGAGAAGATGGAAACTTCTTATGAGACAATTGCTGAAAAATTAAAAAAACAGCTTGGCTATAAGGTTGGAATTCTTTCTTCCGTAAACTTAAATCATGCAACACCGGCTGCATTTTATGCTCATCAGGCTTCCCGAAATAACTATTATGAAATTGGTCAGGAACTGATTGCAAGTAATTTTGATTATTTTGCAGGTGGTGGTCTTAAGAAAACAACTGGTTCAGAGGGAGACCAGACAGATTTATATGAGCTTGCTCAGGAAGCTGGATATAAAGTGATTAAGACAAAAGCAGAGGCAGAAAATCTTACTGCAGAAGATGGAAAAGCAATTGTAATTGATGAGACACTTGCTGATGACGATGCGATGAGCTATGATATGGATCTGGAAGATGGCGAATGGGGTCTTTCTGACTATGTGAAAAAAGGTATTGAAGTTCTGGATAATGATACTGGATTTTTCATGATGGTTGAGGGAGGAAAAATTGACTGGGCCTGTCATGCAAATGATGCAGCTGCAACTATTACAGATACTGTTGCAATGGATGAGGCAGTGGGAAAAGCTGTTGATTTTTATAACGAGCATCCAGACGAAACTTTGATTTTGGTAACAGGTGATCACGAGACAGGTGGTCTTACCATAGGATTTGCAGGCACCGACTATGATACATTTCTTGCAAATATCAGTAATCAGAAAATCTCTTACGCAAAATTTGATTCTGATTATGTAGCGGCATATAAAGAAAACAAAACTGATTTTGATACAGTAATGGCTGATATCACAGAACTCTTTGGTTTGCAGGCACCTACTGGTACAACAGAGTCCTCAAATCAGGCTGACAGCAAGGATGTGCACCCAGAAGGCGAAGAAGATAAGGGAAGTCTTGTAATGACAGATTATGAGTATCAGAAGCTTCAGAATGCTTATGAGGAAACAATGAGCAGAACAGGAGAAGAGGAAGAGTTTGGTCAGGAAGAATATCTGATGTATGGAAGCTATGAACCACTTACTGTAACAATTACTCATATTCTGAACAACAAGTCTGGCATTAATTTTGCATCTTATGCACATACAGGACTTCCGGTGGAAGTATTTGCCATGGGAGTCGGACAGGAGCAGTTTGAAGGCTATTATGACAATACCGATATTTTCAATAAAGTGGCTGCAATTACAGGAGTAAAATAAATGGTAAGAGACAGACTTAAAAAAAGTTCTGTTTCTATAATAGCAATATTGTTAATCCTCATCCTCATAGTTCTTCCAACGGGCTATGAGGATGCTGCTATTTATAAGGGAACAGACAGAGTAAGAGCAAAGGTGATTTCCACAGATGAAAGCTCTGTGATTAATAATGGCTTGATTCAGTCAGGCGAGCAGTATTGTAAGGTGAAAATACTTGATGGAAAGTTTAAAAATGAGACTGCAGATGCAGTAAATATGCTGAGTGGCTCTTTGGAAGCGGACAAAATATTTCAGAAAGGAGATGTTGCCCATGTAGTAATCAGTTATAGCAAAGATAAGATTCTTTCAATTATGATGAGTGACCATTATCGTCTGGATAAAGAAGCTATTCTGGCTGGATTATTTGTTTTGCTTTTAATCGGGTTTGCAGGAAAAACAGGTTTAAGAGCAGTATATTCGTTTCTCATTACAATTTTGGCAATCTGGAAAATTTTGACACCAGCTTATTTAAAAGGTGCGAATCCAATATGGTGGGGAATTGCGTTGACTGCCTTTCTTACTCTTCTTATTATATTTTTGGTGTACGGATTTGACAGGAAAACACTGGCTGCATCTTCAGGTGCTTTGCTGGGGGTGTTTGTGACTTGTGTTATGGGGTGTATTTTTACAGATGCTTTTAAAATTCACGGAGCAGTTATGGCATATTCGGAAAGTCTTTTGTACGCTGGTTATCAGAATCTGAATCTTTCTCAGATTTATATGAGCGGTATTTTTATCGGAGCATCAGGTGCTATGATGGATCTGTCCGTTGATATTACTTCGGCAGTAAATGAAGTAATTTGTAAAAAGCCGAATATTGGATGGAAAGAAGCAGCCAGATCAGGAATGAATGTTGGCAGAGCAGCAATGGGAACTATGACTACCACATTGCTTCTTGCTTATTCTGGCGGTTATATTGCTCTTTTGATGACGTTTATGGCGCAGGGAACACCAATTGATAATATTATGAATTACAAGTATGTTGCAGCTGAATTACTGGATACTGTAGTTGGAAGCTTCGGGCTTGTGACAGTTGCCCCTTTTACAGCCCTGACAAGTGCCTGGCTTCTTACAAAGAAAAAATAATAATACACTTTTACTATTATTTTCTGAAAATTAAAGTGCTATACTCCTTTCGGACAAGGAAATAAGGACCCGCAAGTTTCCTTCCTGCAACTGAAAGGAGTATTTTATTATTATGAAAAGAAAATATATCGCTTGCCGGCGCGTCCTTTTTGAAAAAATCGAATGAATGTTTGCTTTTTTCGGTGGAATATGGTATGATGACAAAGAATTTCGAATATAACTCTTTACAATAGATAAAACAGGAGGTCCTCCCCATGATCTCATTCATCCGAGGAACAGTAGCAGACCTTACCGAGAATTCTGCAATCATAGAATCAAATTGCATCGGATTTGAAATAAATATGACCGGAAACGCTCTGGCACAGCTGCACATTGGACAGGAAGTGAAGCTTCATACTTATTTTCAGGTAAGAGAAGATGCAATGGTTCTCTATGGATTTTTCAATAAAGATGATTTACAGGTGTTTAAACTTCTTCTTGGTGTAAACGGAGTTGGACCGAAAGCTGCTCTGGGAGTTCTGGCAGGAATCACTGCAGATGAGCTTCGCTTTGCTGTTCTTTCCGATGATGTGAAAACTTTGTCAAAAGCCCCTGGAATCGGTAAAAAAACAGCCCAGAAGCTGATCCTGGAGCTGAAGGATAAGCTCAGTCTGGAAGAAGCCTTTGAGCAGAAGCTTGCCAATGAACAGGCTCAGGCTACTACAGCTGCAGCTGGAGCAGGAATGACAGATGCCAGACAGGAAGCAGTAGAAGCACTGGTGGCACTTGGCTACAGCAGTACAGATGCCCTCCGCGCAGTGCGCAAGGTGACAGATGTGGAGCCGACGGATGTAGAAGGAATCCTGAAAGCTGCATTGAAGAATTTTTAGATTCCATAAATTTTTTCGCAAAGGGTGCTATCGTGAATGAAATGCATCCCGGTATATAAATGCAAACACTAATTTCAAGAGGTAAAAAATGGACAATCGTATCATAACCACTGATGTTATGGAAGAGGATTTTTCTCTGGAAGGGAATCTTCGCCCACAGACCCTGGACGAGTATATTGGCCAGGAAAAAACCAAAAATACCTTAAAAGTATATATTGAAGCTGCCAAACAGCGTCACGATTCCCTGGACCATGTCCTTTTCTATGGCCCTCCGGGACTTGGAAAAACTACCCTTTCCGGTATTATTGCCAATGAAATGGGTGTGCATATGAAAGTGACTTCCGGCCCTGCAATTGAGAAGCCTGGAGAAATGGCGGCGATTCTGAATAATCTTCAGGAAGGGGATATTCTTTTTGTAGACGAGATCCATCGCCTGAACAGACAGGTGGAAGAGGTGCTTTATCCTGCCATGGAGGATTTCGCCATCGATATTATGATCGGGAAGGGCGCTTCCGCCAGGTCGATCCGACTGGATTTGCCGAAATTTACCCTTGTAGGTGCTACCACCAGAGCCGGGCTTCTTTCTGCGCCGCTCCGTGACCGTTTTGGTGTAATTCATCATCTGGAATTTTACAGTAAGAAGGAACTAACCACAATTATCATGCGCTCTGCCCAGGTACTTGGAGTAGAAATTGACGTGAAAGGTGCCGGAGAGATCGCCATGCGCTCCCGGGGAACGCCCCGTCTTGCAAACCGTCTGTTAAAGCGTGTCCGTGATTTTGCCCAGGTGAAATATGACGGAAGGATCACTTACGATGTAGCATGTTTTGCTTTGAACCTTTTGGAGGTAGATCAATATGGTCTGGACAAACTGGACCGCCAGATTCTGACTACTCTTATTGTAAATTTCAAAGGCGGCCCTGTTGGACTTGACACTCTGGCAGCAGCCATCGGTGAAGATTCCGGTACTTTAGAAGATGTGTATGAGCCGTACCTTCTGAAAAATGGCTTTCTGAACCGCACCCCGAGAGGGCGGATGGCCTCCGCACTTGCTTACGAACACCTTGGTTTTCCTGTTCCGGAAATATAAAAGATAAACTTTTGTAAAAAATCCTATACTTTTCAACATTTTTCGATTATAATAGGAGTGCTTACATAAATTGTAATACGAAAAGATAATAAACAGACTGGTTTTTCCGGGCATATTATGTTGCTGGTCACAGAGTGAACAGTAACAATATGAAGTTGCTGTTTTCTGCTAATATTCCGCGATACGGTTACTGTCTATAGAAGAAAAGCAGCGGATTATTTGTGGGTAACAGTGTAAGGAGAAGCTGGTAGTATAAAGATACAGGAGGCTTGAACGAATGGCGGTCAAGAATACAGCACAGGTGATCATCGGGGGTAAGATCATTACCCTTGGAGGATATGAATCAGAGGAATATTTCCAGCAGGTTGCATCATATATGAATAAGAAGATAGGAGAGCTGGAGACTGTGCCAGGATACGGCAGACAGCCTATGGAGACCAAGCATATGCTTCTCAGCCTGAACATTACCGACGATTACTTCAAGGCGAAGAAGCAGGTGGAGACTTATGAACTTGATCTGCAGCAGAAGGATCAGGAGATGTATGATCTGAAGCATGAGCTTATTTCTCTTCGTATGCAGATTGAAGAGGCACAGAAGAATGAACAGGAAGCCCTTGACGAGAAGAATCTCCTGGAGGGTAAAGTAAAAGAACTGGAAAAAGAACTGGATGAAATGCTGAAATAATAGCAGGAGGGATTGCTTAGGTGATTCCTCTTTTCCTTTATCAAAGTGTGTAAAAAACGTTTTCGCAATTTGCAGATTTAGGCCTGCTATACATAAAGGAAAAAGCTGTGAATTGTGGAGGCTGTTTTCATTGAAGAAACCTTAAATTCTCATAAAAATTGGAGGACAAACTTTGAATCCTAATAACATAGAATTGCTGGCTCCTGCCGGTTCCTACGAAGGCTTTGAAGCTGCACTTGGAGCAGGTGCGGACGCTGTGTACGTAGGCGGTGCAATGTTCGGAGCCAGAGCATATGCCCAGAATTTTAACGAAGAAGAGCTTCTTCGCGCCATTGATGTGGCGCATATTCATGGTAAGAAGCTGTATCTTACGGTCAATACCCTGTTAAAAAATAGAGAATTAAAAGAAGAACTGGTTTCCTATCTGGAACCATACTACAATGCAGGCCTGGATGCAGTGATCGTCCAGGATATGGGAGTATTTTCCCTTTTGAAAAAAGAATTTCCGAAACTTCACCTTCATGCCAGCACGCAGATGACTGTAACTGGTCCGGAAGGAATGAAATTCCTGGCAGATCAGGGGGCGACCCGGGTGGTAGCTGCAAGAGAACTTTCCCTTCAGGAACTTTCCCGTATGCATGAAGCCTGCCCAATTGAGATAGAGGCTTTTGTCCATGGAGCACTTTGCTACAGCTATTCAGGACAATGTCTGATGAGCAGTCTTTTGGGAGGCAGAAGCGGAAACAGAGGTCGTTGTGCCCAGCCTTGCCGTCTGCCATACCAGGTGAAGAATTTCAGGGCAAAAGAGTATGGAAAAGGAGAATTCTGCCCGTTAAGCCTGAAAGATATCTGTACCATTGAAATTTTACCTGAAATTATAGAAGCGGGAGTTACCTCTCTGAAAATAGAGGGCAGAATGAAGCAGCCGGCTTACACTGCTGGCGTTACCGGTATGTATCGGAAATATCTGGATTTTCTTTTTGAAAAAGGACCTGCGAATTATCACGTGACAGAAAAAGATAAAAAATATCTTCTGGATCTGTTTAATAGAGGCGGTTCCTGTACAGGCTACTATCAGATGGGAAATGGTCCTCAGATGATGGCATTTACAAATGAGAAAAAAACGGGGGAAGTTTTTCTGGAAACGAAGCAGCTGAAAGAGAAAATTACAGGCGAACTTCACCTTGTCCCCGGTTCTCCGGTTCTTCTTCATGTTTCCTGTCAGGGGGAAGATGCATATGAATGTGTTGGAGAAGTACAATACGCAAAGAGCCAGCCGGTAACGGAAGAGCGGGTGCGTCAGCAGATGGACAAGCTGGGAAACACCTCATTTATATGGGAAAAACTGGAAATTTATATGGAAAATTCCGTTTTTGTTCCCATGAAGATTTTAAATGAAGCGCGGCATCAGGCATTAGAGGATCTGAAGGAGAAGCTTTTACAAAAATACAGGCGAAACGTGGGAGACGAGCGGGTTAAGAGAATTGCGGAGGAGACGCCGGCAAAAATCAGTGCGATTGCGGCCTGTGATAATGTTCCCCGCAAAAAAGAGGAATACATTCCGGTTTACGTGTCCTGTGAAAGCGAGGAGGCTTCTGAAGTCCTCTGCCCAAAAGACGGAATCCAGGGTATTTATCTTCCTTACGCATTAATAGAGAAACATTTGCAGACAGGTCTTGACAATGGAAAAGAAATGTATCTTTCTCTTCCTCACATTACAAGAGAAAATCCACCGGAAGGCTATATGGAGCAGGTGAAAAAGTGGCTGGAAGCAGGGCTGAGCGGATTTCTTGTGCGGAATCTGGAGTCCTACAGTGCACTGGCACAGATGGGACTGGCAGACAAGTGTGTGCTGGATCACTCCCTGTATACCTGGAATGATGAAGCCATCCGTTTCTGGAAAGATCAGGGAATCCTTCGAAATACAGTTCCCCTGGAGCTGAATGAGAAGGAACTTCGCCACAGAGAAAATGCAGGCAGCGAGATGATTGTCTACGGCCGTCTGCCTCTTATGCACAGCGCCCAGTGTGTACGAAAGAATACTTTCGGCTGCAATGGACAGGAGGAGAGGCTTGTTCTGAAAGACCGTTATGACAAGGAATTTCCTGTAGTCTGTTATTGTCGTCCATGGAAAATGGGAAATACAAAGGCGGCAGAGTCGTGTTATAATATCATCTATAACAGTCTGCCATACGGTCTTTTGAAGGAAGCTGACAGGGTGAAAGAGCTTGGTGTTTCATCTGTAAGACTGGCTTTTACCATAGAAAGCAGGGAAGAAACAGAACGGATCGTGGAAGACTTTGTGGCTGCATATCATGGCAGCCAGGTATCTCACGAATATGAGTTTACAAAAGGTCATTTTAAAAGAGGAGCCGAGTAAAGGCGTATGATTAATATTGTTGTTGAATTATCCAAATATGTGATCCTGACACTGATGATCGTGTACACAGTTTTGTGCTACTACCTTGTTGTGGGGAAACACGCTTCAGACAGGAAAGGACTTTTAAGAAGTCAGATCACTTTAACCTTTTTTCTGGATTTTACCGCATTTGTGGTGATTTTTCTGAAAACCTTTGATTTTAAGGTTGTCATCTTTTATGCAGAAATGATGATATATTTTGCTGCGATCCTTATTTTATACCGCAGAATTTATAAAAATGCGTCTATGCTGCTTTTAAATAATATGTGCATGCTTTTAAGCATTGGATTTATAATGCTGTGCAGGCTGGATATTGCCTCTGCCAATAAGCAGCTTTTGATCGTTGCGTGCGGAAGTGCAGTGGCGCTGGTGATCCCGGTTATGATCCGCAAGATGAAATTTCTCAAGGATCTTACCTGGGTGTATGCAGGGCTTGGGATTGTTCTTCTTGGAGCAGTTCTTGTTCTGGCACAGACAAGCTACGGCGCCAAGCTTTCTCTGATGGGAATCCAGCCTTCCGAGGTGATCAAGCTCACCTTTGTGTTCTTTATGGCATCCCTTCTGGCAAGAGAGGTAACTTTTAAGAAAGTTGTGCTGGCTACTGTTGTGGCAGGTCTCCATGTGGGAATCCTGGTGCTTTCAAGAGATCTTGGAAGCGCTGTAATCTTTTTTGCAGCTTATCTGGTGCTGATCTATGTATCAACCAGGAAGCCGGCATACCTTTGCATTGGAATTGCAGGCGGTACAGCAGGCGCTGTAGTGGCATATCACCTGTTTGGTCATGTAAGGCAGCGTGTCAGTGCGTGGAAAGATCCTATGGCAGTTTATCAGAATGAAGGATACCAGATTGTACAGTCCCTGTTTGCCATTGGTACAGGCGGATGGTTTGGAATGGGACTTTGCCAGGGCTCTCCGGAGAAAATTCCGGTTGTAAAAAACGACTTTATTTTCAGTGCGATCTGCGAGGAGCTTGGCGGGATTTTTGCCATCTGCCTGATCTTTGTGTGTATGAGCTTTTTCCTTACTATCGTGGAGATTGCCCTGCAGATCAAGAATCCATTTTATAAACTGATCGCCATTGGTCTTGGTGCGGAATATGCGTTTCAGGTGTTCCTTACCATTGGAGGTGCTACCAAATTCATACCTATGACAGGTGTGACTCTTCCTCTGGTCAGCTATGGAGGAAGTTCCATTATGTGTATGATTTTGATGATCGCTATTATCCAGGGCTTGTATATTTATAGAGAGGACGAGGACGAAGAAATTGAGAGACATCGACGAGAGGCAGCAAAGAGAGCGAGACAGAGAGCTGTTGAGGCAGCGGAAGAAAGAGATTGCTAAAAAGCGCAAAGCCAGAAATAAAGAATATACCTTTGTTTCCATCTTCTTTGGGATTATTTTTATCAGTATGATCGGGTATCTGATTTATTTCGATGGCTTTAAAAGCGATGATTTTATTAACAGCCCTTACAATACCAGACAGGATTCCTTTTCCGACCGTGTAGTACGAGGTAAGATCCTGTCTTCTGACGGACAGATTTTGGCGCAGACCAATGTAAGTGAGGATGGAACTGAGACACGTAATTATCCATATTCCAATATGTTCTCCCATGTTGTGGGTTATGATACCAATGGAAAAAGCGGTCTGGAATCAGAGGCGAACTTTACCCTTCTGACTTCCCATTCCTTTTTTCTGACGCAGATGAAGAATCAGTTCCTTAATGAGAAGAATACAGGAGATACGGTTGTATCTACCCTGAATGCCAATCTTCAGAGCATTGCATACAATGCATTGGGTGACAGAAGAGGGGCTGTTGTGGTAATGGAACCATCTACCGGAAAAAGGCTTGTAGAAGTGAGCAAGCCTGATTTTGATCCCAATACCATTGGGGATAATTGGGACTATCTGGTAAACGACGAGAATGACAGCAGTCTTCTGAACAGAGCCACAAATGGTGCATATCCGCCAGGTTCCACCTTCAAGGTTGTGACTGCACTTGACTATTTCCGCAAAAAGGGAACTTTTGAGGGATACAATTATCTCTGTGAGGGAAGTATCACCTTGCAGGATCACACGATCCACTGTTATCACAATACAGTTCACGGGCAGGAGAATTTCTATTCTGCATTTGCAAATTCCTGTAACTGTGCATTTGCAGATATTGGAGTTGGTCTTGGGGGTGCGTCTCTTCGCGAGACTGCGGAGAATCTTCTGTTTAACAAGAGTCTGCCTCTGAACTCCTACAGAACCAGCAGCTTTTCCCTTGATGCAGATTCCGTAACGCCTCTGATCATGCAGACTGCCATTGGACAAGGCAATACTCTTGTGTCTCCTATGCATATGGCATTGATCACCTGTGCCATTGCAAATGACGGTGTTCTGATGAAACCTTATCTTATTGACGAGGTGGTAAATGACAATGGCGATTCAGTAAAAAAGACAGAACCGGTAGCTTATAAACGGCTGATGAGTTCCAATGAGGCCAATCTTCTTGGCAAATTAATGAAACAGGTGGTTGATTCCGGTACAGCTTCCGCACTTTCCGGCAGAAGCTATACAGTAGCAGGTAAGACTGGTTCCGCAGAGTTTGACGAGGAAGGACACAGCCATTCCTGGTTTATCGGCTATTCCAATGTGGATGATCCGGATCTGGTGGTTGCCGTGATCGTGGAGAATGGCGGTTCCGGCAGTGAGGCAGCAGTTCCGATTGCGGGACAGATTTTTGATGCTTATCACGCCAGCTAACAGCAATCTATATGATATTCCCTGTTGCCAGTTTTCTGAAAAAGAGGTATACTATATACAGTTTAGAAAACACACGCATTACAGGAGGATTGCAGCATGATAGAAGCAACGAGCTGTGGCGGTGTGGTAATTCATCGAGGTAAGATTCTTGCACTATATAAATCTTACAAAAACCGTTACGAAGGCTGGGTTTTACCGAAAGGAACCGTAGAGCCAGGAGAGACTCATGAGCAGACCGCATTGCGGGAAGTGAAGGAGGAAGCTGATGTCAGAGCTTCCATTGTGAAGTATGTAGGCAAGAGCCAGTACAATTTCACAGTGCCGGAAGACATGGTCAATAAAGAGGTACACTGGTATCTTATGACGGCGGATAATTATCATAGCAAGCCTCAAAGAGAGGAATTTTTCGTGGACTCCGGGTATTACAAGTTTCACGAGATTTACCATCTGCTTCGTTTTGCAAACGAGAAGCAGATCGTTGAGAAGGCGTACCAGGAATATCTGGAACTGCGAAGTGCCGGATTATGGGACAGGCAGCAGAAATATTTCTGATTCATGGGGAGAATAAAGGCTGCGTAGCTGATTTACGCAGCCTTTATTATATGATAATGTTGCTAGAGCCTGTTTGAAAAAGCATTCCCGCAATCTGCACGCCCCACTTTGCGGTATATTTTGCCTGAATTCGGTTGCAGTAGCCCGCTACGGCGCCCTCCTCCGGACAAAATCTCCCACAAATTGTGACGCACATCTTGCAGAAAGCCTTTTTCAAACACGCTTTAGGGAATGATTTTTCAAACACGCTCTAGCATCTGACAGGTTCGTTCTGTGAACGAGGTTCACAAGAAATGCTTTGCGGAATAGTTGCAAAATGTTTAAAATTTCCAGAGAAGGGAATCATTAATATAACAAAAGGTGTATGTCAAGCAGTAAAAACAAAGGAGAGTTGTGCCGAATATGCTGAAATGGCGAGAAGACTATTATGTGGGAGAAGGAATCAAAGACGCGGCAAAAGCACGGAGGAGGATTGACGCAGGCAGGGTGGCTTTTGGTGTTTATCTGGTCACATTGTCTGAGAATCCGGGAAATCTTCTTGAAATTGTACCGTCCTACATGCTGATCCAGAAGAGCTATTATGCCAGATGTCCTGAGATTGTTGGTATGGCGAAAGGAAAAGACGAAGCCATTGATCTGGCAGTAGATATTGTGAAGAATATTTACGGGGAGACAGGTGCATTTCAGGTAAAAGAATATTTTAAGAACAGGTGAGCGCATGTTACATATACTGTGGATCCTCATAAAGTTTATATTGATCATACTGGGAATCCTGCTGGGACTTGCGCTTCTGGCAGTGCTTCTTCTGTTGTTCTGCCCGGTACGCTACCAGGCGAGGGCTGTGAAGGAGACCGGCAGCTTCAAGGAGACAGAACTGGAAGCCAGAATTACCTGGCTGTTCCACGTCATAGGCGTCAGGTTTTGCTTTCATAATGGAGAAGGAAAGCTGGTGATCCTGTTTTTGGGAGTTTCATTAGAAACTATAAAAGGCTGGCTTAAGAAGCTAAAAGGCGGCAGAAGAAAGAACTCCGTCAGCCAAACCTCCAGGAGTAAGGCAAAGAAGAGGAAAAAGAAATCTGCGCAAACGAAGGGAATATCTCAGGAGAACAGAACAAAAAAGCCAGATGTAAAAGAAGCTTCTGGTGAAGAGTCGAATGTGAGTAATGCTGTTGCTGAAGAGAAAACTAAGCAGATGGCAGAGTCTCGCATAGAAACTGAGAAGAAAGCATCTCAGCCTGAAGCACATGCAGCAGAGAATTTTCAAGATCATGCACCAAAAACTGAGGCGGTGCTGTTGGAAAATAATACAGCAGAACCGCAGACAGGGAAGCCATCAGCAGAGAAGCAGGAAGAAAATATCAAATCTGCTTCAAAGTCCGGCTTAATTACGCGTATTTGGGAAATACTAAGCAAAATAATCCGATTCCCGGGTAATCTGTGGAATAAGGTTATTTCAATAATTAAAGGTATAATTGAGAAAATTAAAAATATAAAGAAAACAATTTCAGGAATCACAGATAAGCTTGGCTGGTGGAAAGAATTTCTTACCAATGAACGGACCAAGGCTGCAATTTCTCTTATATGGAAAGATGCAAAAGGTCTGCTCCATCATGTACTTCCAACGAAATTGGAAGGTGATGTTACTTTTGGATGCGATGATCCGGCCATTACCGGGACAGTTCTGGCAGTGCTTGGTATGACCTTTCCATTTCACAAGAACAGGATTCATGTGAATCCGCTTTTTGATGGAGAGAACCAGCTGACTGGAAATGTATTTCTGAAAGGTCGTATTTATGGCATTGTGCTTATCAAGGCAGCAATAGAGATTTACTTCAATAAAAATATAAAATACGTTATCAACCGATGGAAGCATAAGGAGGACTAGAAATGGAAAACGAAAACAACTTTAAAGAAACCGTAAGCTCCCTGTTTAAGGGAATGGATGGATTTGTATCTGCGAAGACAGTGGTAGGAGATGCGATCCATGTAGGAGACACCATTATACTTCCCCTGGTGGATGTATCCTTTGGTGTAGGCGCTGGTGCATTTGCAGGTGATAAAAAGAACAATGGCGGCGGAGGTCTCGCCGGAAAGATGACCCCATGCGCAGTTCTGGTAATCCAGAATGGTACCACCAAGCTTGTAAACGTAAAGAACCAGGATGGTCTTACTAAAGTTCTGGATATGGTTCCTGACTTTGTAAACCGCTTCGCACCTGGCGGAGATAACAGCGCGGATGAAACTGTAGATTCTGAAGAGAACTAGATCGTGTCTGATCGAGTAACTGATTATAAAAGCTGCAGGCGGTTATTTTAGAAGTTAATGTGTTCAGATGTGGCATTTCAGCATAAAATATACTAAACCAAAGAGGCAAGGCTGTATGAATTATGGGAAAAGCTCTTGGTTTTATGCTGTTTTTCATCGGACTTGGAATGGTGATCGGCTTGCTTGTCTCCGAGACCACCGCACTTCTGATTGCAGCAGCTTTGTGTATGCTGTGTGGCTATCATTTATTTTGTAAATAAAATGGGTATGAAAAGATTATCAGCGAATCCTTTCATACCCATTTACATTTTATGTAACTATCCTTTTTATTAAAATAATTTCTGTCTGGGAGAAGCTGCTCTGGAGTTTGTTGAAAAAGGCCTTCTGCAAAATGTGCGCCATACTTTGCGGGAATGATTTTCAACCACACTTAGAAAATACTTATTCGGGAAACAAAAAAATAGCCCCCACAAAACTGTGAGGGCAGGTGTTTCTTAGGCTCTTTCAACGTTTCCGGATCTTAAGCAGGAAGTACATACGTACATTTTCTTAGCTCCGCCTTCAGTTTTAACCTTAACGGATTTCACGTTTGATTTCCACATCTTATTGGATCTTCTATGGGAATGACTCACATTATTTCCGAAATGAGCACCTTTTTCACAAATTGCGCATTTAGCCATGATAGCACCTCCTTGACGCTTTTTTTCAACAGTTCATATTCTAACAGATGGAAAAACATTTTGCAAGCAAAAAAAGGAAAATTTTAAAACAATTTAAAATAAATTTGCTATTTGCGTGGATGCGTGCTAAAATTGGACATTGTGTTATGAATGAAAAAAGGGTATAATATGGTATATACATTTTGAAAATCAAATTAATGGAGGTAAACCATATGAAGGGACGTATAGATTCCGGCCTTGGCCAGATCATTATTGATACGGATGTAATCGCGACTTATGCAGGAAGCGTTGCAGTAGAATGTTTTGGTATTATCGGTATGGCCGCTGTCAGCATGAAGGACGGCCTTGTAAAGCTGCTCAGGAGAGATTCCTTACAGCATGGTATAAATGTTAAGATCACAGAAGATAATAAGATTCGCCTTGATTTTCATGTAATCGTGGCGTACGGTGTGAATATCAGCACTATTGCAGATAATCTTGTAAACAATGTGAAATATAAAGTCGAGGCTTTTACAGGAATGGAGATTGAGAAGATCAACATTTACGTAGAAGGTGTTCGTGCAATAGATTAGGATTAGAGGAGGAAACTTGTGGTGGATAGACAGACCATAGACGCCAAGATACTTTCCAGAATGTTTCTTGCAGGAGCCAAGAACCTGGAAGCGAAGAAAGAATGGATCAACGAGCTGAATGTATTCCCGGTTCCGGATGGAGATACCGGTACGAATATGACAATGACTATTATGTCAGCTGCATCAGAGGTAAGCAGTCTTACAGATCCTGATATGGAGACACTCGCCAAGGCTATTTCGTCCGGTTCCCTGCGTGGAGCCAGAGGTAACTCAGGCGTTATTCTTTCCCAGCTTCTCAGAGGCTTTACCAAGGGAACCAAGGGACATAAAGAAATGGATGCAGTTGTGATCGCAGCTGCTATGGAGAAGGCTGTAGAGACTGCATACAAAGCGGTTATGAAGCCGAAGGAAGGTACCATTCTTACAGTAGCACGTGAGGCCGCAGTAAAGGCTGCTGAGATTGCAGAGGAATCTGCGAATCTGGAGCTTTTCTTCCGTGCCATTTTCGAGCATGCTGAGAAGACACTTGCCCGCACACCGGAAATGCTTCCTGTCCTGAAAGAAGCAGGTGTAGTAGACTCAGGCGGACAGGGACTTCTGGAAGTTTTCCGTGGTGCATTTGATGGTTATCTTGGAAAAGAAATCGACTATTCTGCATTTGAGAAAGTATCTTCCGGTCCGGCAGTGACCAGGATCTCCCAGCAGGCAGAAGCGGATATCAAATTTGGATATTGCACGGAGTTCATCATTCTTTTGAACAAGCCTCTTCCGGACGAGGAGCTTCACAGCTTCAAGGAGTTCCTTACATCAATTGGTGATTCCATTGTACTGGTAGCAGATGATGAAATCGTGAAGGTACATGTACACACCAATCATCCTGGCCAGGCATTCGAGAAAGCGCTTACCTACGGTGCACTTTCCCGCATGAAGATTGATAACATGCGTGAGGAACATCAGGAGAAGCTGATCAAGGATGCCGAGAAGCTTGCCCGGGAGCAGGAAGAACAGGAGAAGAAGGAAGCTGCTGCGAAAGCTGCCAAAGAGCATAAGAAATACGGATTTATCAGTGTTTCCGTCGGGGAAGGACTCTCCACCCTGTTTAAAGAGCTGAATGTAGATTATATCATCGAGGGTGGTCAGACCATGAACCCAAGTACAGAGGACATGCTCAATGCCATCGCTGAAGTAAATGCAGATACTATTTATATTTTCCCGAATAATAAGAATATTGTTCTTGCTGCAAACCAGGCGAGAGACCTTACCGAGGACAAAGAGATCGTGGTAGTTCCTACCAAGACGATTCCGCAGGGAATCACAGCTCTGATCAGCTTCCAGCCGGAAATGAACGGAGAAGAGAATCTGGAAGCCATGATGGAGGCTGTATCCATGGTGAAGACCGGACAGGTAACATACGCAGTCCGAGACACCAGACTGGATGAGAAAGAAATCCACGAGGGCGATATTATGGGAATCGGTGATCACGGAATTCTTGCAGTAGGCAAGGGACGTGAGAATGTTGCCAAAGAGATGGTGGCAGCTATGGTAGACGAGGATTCTGAGGTGATCAGCATTTACTACGGTGCTGAGACCACAGAAGAGGATGCCGAGAGCCTTGCCGCAGAGCTGGAAGAAGCATATCCGGACTGCGAAGTAGAGGTAAATATGGGCGGACAGCCGATTTATTATTACATTATTTCTGTTGAGTAATGAATGTTACTGTTCACTGATAACGTTCCGCGAGGTGTTTTTTGTGAACAAAGTTCACAGAAAACCCGAGAATTAAGTTTGCGCAGCAAACGCTACTTCTTGTGCTTGTCACAAGAAGGTTCGTCTTTCTGTGCATCGCGAAGCGCGTTACTGGTCACGGAGTGAACAGTAACTAATGAATAGCTGCAGGGCGGCGAGTGATAAAGAGATGGAAGACAGGGTGGAAGATTTCCGCCCTGTCTTCTTTAACAATAAACATAGGCTCATTGGTAATATTAAGTTTTTTGCGCACCGTGAAGCTGTTATTGAGTTCGAAGTGGTTAGCATGTGCAAAGTGAAATAAGTATGGAAAATCGGCAGTCTTTGTTGTAAAATAATGAGAACACTTTTCGGGCAAATGAAGAAAGACCCGGAAACAGAGATGAATGATCAGAAAGAGAGGAAAAACAGTGGCAAAGCTTCTTCGGGAACTAAAAGGAGTAGGAGAAAAGACGGAAAAACTATTTCAGAAGATCGGTATCACCACAACAGATGATCTGCTCCATTATTATCCAAGAAATTACGACTCATATGAGGCACCGGAGGAAATTGGTTCTTTGAAGGAGAACTCCGTGGTGTCTGTTCGTGGAACTGTCACTGCCGGAGTCTATGTAAACAGGATCCGTAATCTTCAGGTGATCTCCATCACTGTGGCAGATACCACCGGAAAACTTCCTGTGGTATGGTTTAATGCCCCCTACTTAAAAAACACTCTGAAAAAAGGCAGCTGCTTTATTTTCCGTGGCAAAATCTCCAGAAAAAAAGGTCATCTGGAGATGGAGCATCCGGAGATTTTCACGCCCGCAGCTTATGAAGAAATCCTTCACAGCATGCAGCCCATATACGGACTTACTGCAGGGCTTACAAACAAACTGATAATCAAGCTGATGCATCAGATCCTGGATGAACAGAGCCTGCAGACAGAATTTCTCCCAGATGAGATTAAGGAATTTTATCACCTGGCAGATGATAATTATGCCATTTCCACTGTCCATTTTCCAGGCAATATGCAGGAACTTCTGGTGGCGCGAAAACGCCTTGTGTTTGACGAATTCCTTTTGTTTATTCTGGCAGTACAGATCCTGAAGGGAAAAACAGAAGAAGCTCCTAACGCTTTTCCCATGAAGCCGGTATGGATCACAGAACAGGTTATGGAAGGTCTTCCTTATCATCTGACAAAGGCGCAGCTAAACGCCTGGCATGAAATCGAAAGAGACCTTTGCGGGCATACCCTTATGTCCCGGCTGGTTCAGGGCGACGTTGGAAGCGGAAAAACGATTCTGGCTTTTCTGGCAATGATCCTTACTGTGGAAAATGGCTATCAGGCAGCATTGATGGTGCCCACAGAGGTACTTGCAAATCAGCATTTTGAAGCATTTACAAAGCTGATAGAGGAACAGGAGATTTCATCCTGCCATCCGGTTCTTCTTACTGGCTCAACCACCCAGAAAGAGAAAAGAAGAATCTATGGAGAAATCGCATCCGGGGAGGCAAATGTGATCATTGGAACTCACGCCCTGATCCAGGAAAAAGTGGTGTACGAGAATCTTGGCCTTGTGATCACCGATGAGCAGCATCGCTTTGGCGTGAAGCAAAGAGAGGCACTGACTACCAGGGGAAATGCGCCGCATGTGCTGGTTATGAGTGCCACTCCCATCCCCAGAACTCTTGCGATCATTGTATACGGGGATCTGGATATTTCCATTATAGATGAGCTTCCTGCCATGCGTCTCCCGATTAAGAACTGTGTAGTTGGCACGTCTTATCGCCCGAAAGCCTACTCCTTTATAGAAAGGCAGGTGCGGGAAGGGCGCCAGGCGTATGTGATTTGCCCTATGGTAGAAGAAAGCGAGGGGGCAGACGGGGAAAACGTGACGGACTATACAGCACGGCTGAGAGAGATTTTTCCATCAGACATCACCATTGGAATGCTCCATGGAAAAATGAAGCCCAAGGAAAAGAATGGGATCATGGAACAGTTTGCAAGGGGAGAAATCCAGGTGCTGGTGTCTACTACAGTAGTGGAAGTAGGGGTAAATGTGCCAAACGCTACGGTAATGATGGTAGAAAATGCGGAGCGGTTCGGACTTGCGCAGCTTCATCAGCTGAGAGGGCGTGTTGGACGTGGGGCATATCAGTCTTACTGTATTTTTATGCAGGGAAATGAAGAGGAAGAGACCTCCAGGAGACTGGAGATTTTGAATAAATCGAATGATGGATTTTTTATAGCAGGGGAGGATCTGAAGCTTCGGGGACCGGGAGATCTGTTTGGAATCCGTCAGAGCGGACAGCTGGAGTTTCGGATCGGAGATATTTATCAGGATTCGGATATATTGAAGGCTGCCAGTGATGCTGCGGGAGGAATCCTGGATCTTGACAGGGAGCTGGAGCTGCCCCAGCACGAAAAATTGAAAGAAAGATTGAATGCTTATATGAAATATGACCTTGAGAACCTTGGATTGTAAGGTTTTACAGGGAAATAGATGACGAAAAAAATAAGAAAATCCATCCTTTTTTTGGTAATAACTGTGCAAGAAAACAAAAATTATCAGGATTTTAAGATTTGTACCCGAGGATTTCCTGAAATTAACAGGTTTTGTTTGTATACTTTTACCTATGAATTCAGAGAAATGGTTTGTCAAGGGGGATTTTATCAGAACTTGCAAAAAAAATTGATTCGTAGTATTCTATCATAGAAGCGAAAACGAAGATTATATTCACCGTCAAGGAGGCTATTATAATGGCTACGAAGAGAACTACAAAAAAGGCAGAAACAATGGCGGCCAAGAAGGCTGCTAAGACTGTGGCTGAGGTTAAAGCTACAGCTGCAGCAGAGGTAAAGGCTGAGCCAAGTAAGGCAGAGGCTGTTAAGGCTGCTACTGAGAGCGTTAAAGAGACTGCGAAAGAGGCTGTTAAGGAGACTGCAAAGGCTCCGGCTAAGACAGCTGGGAAGGCAGAGGCTAAGAAGCCTGCTGTTAGAAGAACTGCTAAGAAGGCTGCTGTTGCAGCTGAGGAGATTTTTATTCAGTATGCAGGCAAGGAATTCACTACTAAGGATGTAGTGGCAAATGTGAAAAAGGCCTGGACAGAGATGACCGGAAAGAAAGAAGAAGATATCCAGGATATTAAAGTTTACGTTAAGACTGAAGAGAATAAGGCATATTATGTAGTAAACGGTGAAGCAGAGGGACATTACGTAGAGCTGTAATTTCCCCTATATGAATGGCTTCAGGGAGTGTGTGAGTGCGTTCCCTGAAGCCTTTTTGATTTCGAGGGACGTGAGAGGAAGTGGGTGCCGTCTGGGGGCGGTGCCGAAATGGGGTGTCTGGCTCCGCCGCCTAGTGATCTATAAAATTGCAAACTCGCCCTTGCAGGGCTCAGACAGTGCAATTTTATAGATCGCTATGCTCGCCAGACGCCCCATTTCGGCAATGCCCCCAGACGCCACCCACTTCCTCTCACTGGTTACTGGGAAGGGACGGCGGCTGCAGGCAGCGCCTGGGGGAGGATAATTGTATAGGTGGGAAGGTGTAGGATGGATCGGGAAATGAAAAGGTTGTGTGCAGGATAGTGCTTAGTGTGGGGAAATAAATTGCTGGACAAAAGGGGGTAAATAGGATAAAATATTTAAATATAGACAGGAGTAGCCCCTTGATTTGACAAGGGGTCTTTTTATGAAAGGAATAAAGTATGTTTAATGAAATTGATTTCAGTAAGATAGATACGGGTATTACACCGCCTCAGGATGATACAGAGCGTCAGTATTATTATATGGCGAAGCTGGCTGAGATGGTGGCTTTGAGGGAGCGGGAGCTGGGACGGCGGATTACTTATTGTCTGCAGACGTTTGGGTGTCAGATGAATGAGAAGCAATCTGAGGTTGTCGCAGGGATTATGGATGAGATTGGTTTTAAGAGACAGGAAACAGAGGATGCGGATGTTGTGATTTATAATACCTGTACGGTTCGTGAGAATGCCAATCTTAAGGTGTATGGTCGCCTTGGTAAGTTGCATAGTCTGAAGAAGTCTAATCCGGATATGAAGATTGCTTTGTTTGGGTGTATGATGCAGGAGAAGCAGGTTGTGGATAAGATCCAGAAGGATTATCCATTTGTCAATCTGGTGTTTGGAACCCATAATATTTTTAAGTTTGCAGAGCTGTTTTATGAGATGGAGAATCGTGACAGCCAGCTGATCGATATCTGGGAGGGTACGGATAAGATCGTGGAGGAGCTGCCTACAGAGCGTAATTATTCTTTTAAATCTGGCGTGAATATTATGTTTGGATGCAATAATTTCTGCAGCTATTGCATTGTACCTTATGTAAGAGGGCGTGAAAGAAGCCGTGAGCCGGAGGCGATTGTGAAAGAGATAGAGGCTCTGGTGGCGGATGGCGTTACAGAGGTTATGCTTCTGGGACAGAATGTAAACTCTTATGGAAAGACTTTGAAGGATCCGGTGACTTTTGCACAGCTTCTTGAGAAGGTGGAGCAGATCGAGGGGCTGAAGAGAATCCGGTTTATGACTTCTCATCCGAAGGATCTATCTGATGAGCTGATCGAATATATGAGTAAGAGCAGGAAGGTGTGCCATCATCTGCATTTGCCTATGCAGTCTGGCAGCAGCCGTATCCTGAAGATCATGAACCGGCATTATGATAAGGAGAAGTATCTGGGACTGGTGGAGAAAATCCGTACAGCGGTGCCGGATATTTCCCTGACTACAGATATTATTGTAGGTTTCCCGGGTGAAACTGAGGAGGATTTTCAGGAAACTCTGGATGTAGTGGAGAAATCTGATTTTGATACTGCATTTACCTTTATCTATTCCAAGAGAAGCGGCACTCCTGCGGCGAAGATGGAGGATCAGGTTCCGGAGGATGTGGTGAAGGAGCGTTTTGACCGCCTTCTGAAGCTGGTTCAGGAGAAAGGAAGAGAAGTCTCTTCCAGATTCCAGGGCGAGGTTCAGGAAGTTCTTGTTGAGACGGAGAGCAAAGAGAAGGGTATTTTCACAGGAAGAACCCAGTATAACCTGCTGGTTCATTTTCCAGGAACCCCGGATCTTCTTGGCAAGTATGTGAATGTGCGTCTGGATACCTGTAAAGGCTTCTATTACATGGGAACAAGAGTGGAGGATTAAAGCACCTGCCGAAGATTTATATATCAGATTTTTTGATTCTGTAATCCTGACTATGAATAAAAAGCAATATTTGGCAAAAAGGCTACTGTCACTCCGTGACCAGTAACACGCTTTGCGATGCGCAGAAATCATGTATTCGCATGATTTCGTGCTGAGATCCCCGGGTTTCCTGTGAACTTTGTTCACAAAAAACACCTCGCGGAACGTTACCATTGAACCGTAAAGTAAAAAGCGCAAATAATATAAATAATTACAAAAAAGGTTGCATTTTTGTGATAAATAGTGCAATATTATTATATTGAACACTCGTGGGAAAGGCGGCACCTGTAATGTTTAAAGGGCTGTGCAGGAAATTTTATGCATTGTTGAGGAAAGAAGCAGTTCATGAGAATGAGCCTCAGCGTATATTGTTCCTTCTCAGAATTATATTGTTGATTCTGGGACTTTATTTTCTGATCATTCCGTTAGTATTCTGCATTGTGGGACCGAAGACAGAGGTCTGGACAGGATATATTTTCGCAGCAATGGCGGTTGCTGCTTTTTATGCAACATACCGGCTGAAGGTACACACCAGTGTGCTTGTCTGCAGCGGTCTGCAGCTGGCATGGATAATTGTGTTTGTTGTTCTCTATGGATGGGACTGCGGTATTCAGCATCTGATGTTTGAGATGCTGGTACTGGTATATTTTGCTGTCTACAATTCTCTTGTGTATAAGGTCAGCTATACAGTAGTTCTGTTTGCAGTACGATTCAGCCTGTTTTTGTACTGCAGGGTAAATATTTCTGTTTTCGCCCTGACAGAAACGGCTACAGTTGTATTACAGATCATAAATACCATTGTGACGTTTGTGCTTATGGCTGTAGCGTGCAGTATGTTCAGCTCCAATGTGGAATCTGCGGAGAAGAAGCTGGTGCTGTATAATGAGCAGTTGAAGAAACAGGCAGGGACCGATCCGCTGACAGGTTTGTGGAACCGCCGTCAGATGATACAGTACATTACGGAGAAGCGCAGGAAAGAGCCTGTTATGGCGTTTACCATTGGTATGGGTGACATTGATTTTTTTAAGAGGATCAATGACCGTTGGGGACATGACTGCGGAGATGCGGTACTGGTATGGATCACACAGCACATGAGCCGGGAATTGGGTGAGCATGCCAAATTGTGCCGCTGGGGAGGCGAAGAATTCATCTTCTTTTTCCCGGATATGAACGGAGACGAAGTATGCCTTATGCTCAACACTTTTCGCATGAAGCTGGGCAACGATCTGTTTGACTGGAGGGGAGAATGGATTCCGGTTACTATGACGTTTGGCGTGGAGGAGAATGATTTCAAGTCCAATATAGACACCTTGCTGAAAAATGTGGATGCGAAACTTTATATGGGCAAAGAACAGGGAAGAGACCGGGTGATCTATTAAACTCACCGGGTCTTTTGTCGAATTAACAACAGTAATAAGCAGGAGAATAAAACTTGTATGTATACAGTTGAAGAAATAAAAAATAAAGTAAAAACAGGAACCTGGACAAAAGAGGATGTGGCACGCTGTGTGGAGGAGCTGAAGCAGATATCGGATTTTACTGTTTATACAGAAGAAATCTATTATATAAGTTATGGGATTTTTGCCTATAATTTTCGGGAATATGCTTATCCTCTGATCGAAATCTGCCGGGAGGCCGGAGTTCACATGGAGCGTTCCAAGGAGAAATCCAGACTTTATCTTGCCCTGGTAAGACTTTATTTCTGCCTTGGTTTTCCCCCGAAGATTGTGGAATATGGCCTGAAATATGCCAATTCCGGATTTACCTTAAGATCCCCTCTGAAATCCGTTTATAACACTATCGTAGCCGCTTTTTCAGACTGTGGACTGTTTTTTGAGGCGGATTTTTATCTGGAGAAAATGATGGATATTTCCAGACTGGATCCCTGTGACAGCAGTGTGGATTTCTGGAATTCGGATACTTTAAATGAGCTGGTCTATTATGACAGCAAGGTTTACGTGAAGCTGGGCATGGGAGATGTTGCAGGCGCGGAGCAGGCGGCAGTGGATATGCAGGCGATTCTTACAGAACGGGAGATTCCTGAAGATGGCAGAGCCTTTTTTCTGCTTCAGAAGGAATTTACGGACTTGTATCTTCGCCTTTACCAGCAAAAAGACAAGGCGGTCATTGCGGAAGAATTTAACAGCTATATGAAGAAAATGGAAGCCGGGGAGGGTGCCAGGGATACCTTAAGCTTCTGTGTCTGCTATTTTGGAGAGTTCCTTCAGGTAATGGCGGAGGAAGAACGCTGGGACGATATTATACGCATTGGCAACTACATTAAGAATGCCAGAAATTTCAGCGGAAGCTTCTGCCCGGTTTACAAGCTTATGCGCACTGCTGCATGCAGAAGTGACCGGGAAGAGCTTCGGAGACGGATACCGGAATTCGAGAGAATGTATCTGAAGGCTCTGGAGCAGGAGAAGGAGAATTATGACCAGATGGTACGTCTCCTTACCAGGGAGGAGCTTCGGATTGAACGCCTGAAAGCGTCCATGGAGAAGGATGCCCTTACCGGCTGTCTGAACCGTGCGGCTTTTGACCACAACAGCAAGCGCTTTATGAAGAATCATAAGAAGGGCAGCCTTGTATTTATTGACCTGGATTATCTGAAGCTGATCAATGACTGCTATGGCCATGAAAACGGAGACCGTTACCTGGTGTGTTTTGCAGAGAATATGAAGTGTGCTATGGACAGGCAGGATCTTCTGTACCGGTATGCAGGAGATGAGTTCCTTATTTTGTCTGCACTGGAGCCGGAGCAGATCCAGGGACGGTTAAACGAAATTCTGGAAAAGAGCCCGATCCATTTTGATATTAACGGAGAAAGCCGCAACATCAGCTTTTCCTATGGCGTTGTGGCATTTGAGGAGAAAAAGGGAAAAATCGAAGATCTGGTAAAGGAAGCGGATCAAAGAATGTATCAGTGCAAGAGTCGGAATCATGAGCGTATTTCCAAAAGAGGTGCGGCGGAATGATCACGCGGGAAAATATTATTCATTTTTACACCAAATACAAAGAAAATCTGAAGACGGAAGATCAGATTCAGGAGAATCTGCTGAAGGCAGAAGACCAGGAGGCGTGGATCGAAAATCTGAAGAACAAATCCAGAATGATGCGCCGGCTTTACATTGAGAATGAGGCACTTCTGAATCTGTATATCCGCCCCTTCCTTGACGGGGAGGCGAGCCTGAACGAGGAACTGGCGAGAGAATTTCTGCATCAGATCCGCATGGCCGATGATGAGGGCTATGAGGATAACCTTGCCATGCTGGAAATCCTAGAGCTTCTGGATGGATATTTTCAGAAAAGTGATGATCTGGACTTTTATATCTGGACGCTGAACCTTCTGGGAAATTTTTATAACCGTCCCTTCAGTGATGAAGATGGAAAGAAAGGAGCCATGTATTTTGACAGACTTCGGGCACTTTCTTCCAGATATTTTGAGATTGAGGATTTTGAAGTAAGGAAGAGAATCCTTTTTTCCTATTATAATTTTCCGGTAGTGTTGATGAACTTTAATCTGGACACGTCCAGGGAGCTTTTGCAGTACATTGATGAGGCACTGGAGTTTTATAATGATGAGAAAGTCCGGGAATTAGACGGAGAGAGGTTTGATTTTGATGAACTGATCGAAGAACTGAATTATGATCTTCTTGGAAATTCAGTCCTGAGATTTACAGTGAGGGAGATTGATCCGGAGCTTCTTTCCAGAGCATCCCGGGTTCTGGAAGAATATTATCAGCGTGAGCTTGAGAAGAATCCGGAGCCCTACGAAATGCTGGATGAAATATACTGTAATTATAAGTCCTGTCTGTTCTATCAGGGGAAGATAACCTGCACAGAGCTTCTGGAGGATTATCGGAAATTCTGTGAACACAGTATGGAGCATGACGATCTGGACAGCCAGGAGGGAGTGTCTTTTTCTGACAGCCGCTATTTTCAGGTTGCGATCAACCATCTGCCGACGATTTTGGAATTGTTGGAGAAATATGCGGATGAATATCACGGAGCACCAGATCTCCGTGATTTTTGTGTATCCAATTATGTGCATGCTATTCGCAGGCTGTCCAGGACAGAAAACGATACCTTTGTAAATGATGTAGTATGGCGTTCTCTCAGGGATGTGTTGAAATATATTACCGGAGATGAAATAAACACCCTGGTTCTTATGCAGATCATGGTAAGCCGGGATGAGGGCACTGCCATGCACAGTGCAATGGTGGAGCAGATTGCCAGGCGAATTCTGAATGTAGTGATGAAAAAGCGGCCGGAGCTTCTGATTGGAACCTTTGGTTATGAGAATGTAGTGGAAGTGCTGGAAAATCAGGAGACGATTCTGGACTATGTTTCCCAGTCTGCACAGCTTCTGGATATTGGAATGATCAGACTTGCATCTATTGTGAACAAGCAGTCACGGCAGCTGACACAAAGGGAAAAGAATGGTATTCTCAGCCATCCCTGTGAAGGGGCTAAATTCGTCGAGGAGATTCCGGCTCTTCGCAAATATCGGGATGCTGTTCTGGGACATCACAAATCCTGGGATGGAAAAATAGGATATCCGGCAGATTTTGACAATACCAGGTCAAATGAGCGTATTCTTATTGAAATACTGCATATCAGCGATTGTCTTGATGCAGCCACTGACTTTGTGGGACGAAGCTATAAGAATGCCAAGAAGCTGGAACAGGTAGCGGAGGAGTTTTCCTGGGGAAAGGGTTCTGTTTATTGTCCGGAGCTGGTGGAACTTCTGGAAGAGGACAAAGAACTGCAGGCAGATCTCAGATATCTGCTGGGAGCGGGACGCATCCGTACCTGTTATTTGGTATATGGCAAGGCAGTAGATCAAACTGAAATAGAAGAAAGCAGGTTGTTCACAGATATTGAAAACTGGGAAGCAAGCAGCCGGAAGCAAAGTGATGAAGAGGGAGATACGATTCTCGATTTCCTTCACAAAAGCGGAAACGAGAGCCGTCAGCTTCTTGGAGCACTGGCAAGGAATTCTCTGATCATTTTGTATGTGGATATGATGTCCGGCGAATACAAGGTATACTACCGCGGAAACCAGAGACTTCTGGATAAAAAGATTCCGGACGGTTATTACGGAGACTTCCTGAAAGAATATCTGGCGCCAAACTGCGAACCGGGTGATTGGGAAAAAGTACGGCTGAAAATCAGACTGTCAGAGCTTTCCCATATATTTCTGGAGCAGGAGGGCAGCTATGAGTGTGAAGCCCGGATCAGGGCAAAAGATGCCTACCGCTGGGTGCGGTTCCAGTTTATCTGTCTGGACGAGGAAAATGTTATGCCTGGCATGATGACTGTGATCGCAACAGATGTCCAGGAAAGCCACAGCAGAAATGAACAGCTGATGAACAGTTTGAAGGAGGCATATCAGTCTGCCGAAGAGGCAAACAAGGCAAAAAGCATTTTCCTCAGCAGTATGTCCCATGACATCCGCACTCCTATGAATGGAATACTTGGTATGACCCAGATCGCCATGAATCATCTGAACGATCCGGCGCGTATTCTGGATTGTCTTCAGAAGATCGATGATTCTTCCAGACACCTTCTGGAGCTGATCAATGAGGTTCTGGATATGTCGAAAATTGAGAGTGGGGATACGACGCTTCATGAGGAACCAATGTACCTGAGCAAAACCATGAAAATTGTGGATGGAGTATGCCGTCAGGCAGCTGTTGATAAACGACAGATTTTCGATATGGATATAGAAGAAATCCGGGACGATCATGTGCTGGCAGATCCGGTGAGACTCAGGCAGGTTTTGATCAATCTGATTTCAAATGGAGTGAAGTACACGCCTGAGCATGGATGTGTGCAGGTAAAGGTAACCCAGGGCAATAGCTTTGCAGAGGACAAAGCAAGCTATTCTTTTGTGGTGAAGGATAATGGAATCGGAATGTCGGAAGAATTTCAGAAGAAGCTGTTTGAGCCTTTTTCCCGTGAAGATAACAGCATGACAAATGCTACCCAGGGAACAGGACTGGGACTTTCTATTGCCAAGTCTATCATTGCACAGATGGGTGGAAGTATTGAGGTAAAGAGCATTCAGGGGAAAGGTACGACGTTTCTTGTGCGGCTGGATCTGAAGCTTGTGGAAGAAGAGAAGGAGGCTGACCAGGCCTTACTGGCAGCAGAGGCTGGTGAAGAGAAGGAAAAGGATCCGGGCTTTTTGAAGGGACGCAGGATCATGCTGGTGGAGGACAATGAGCTGAACCGGGAGATTGCGTACGAGCTTTTGTCCGAATCCGGTCTGATCGTGGATGTGGCAGAGAATGGGCAGGAGGCGATCAAGCTTCTTGGAATCAGGCCGGAGAATTATTATGAACTGATCTTCATGGATATCCAGATGCCGGTGATGAATGGGTATGAGGCCACGGCAAATATCCGTGCAGGAGAGAGTGACTACTGGAAAACTATTCCGGTGATCGCCATGACCGCAAATGTGTTCCAGGAGGATGAGAGCCGGGCAGCAGAGTGTGGAATGAGCGATTATGTGACTAAGCCCATTGATATGAATGTGATTTATTCTGTCCTTGAAAAATGGCTTCGGGGACAGAAAGGATGATGTGAGCCAGTACCTGCCAGAGCTTTTTATATACTCTGGCGGCAGACCGGAAGGGGCTTCCGGTGGTGCTGGCATATGGATGAGGGAGCGATAGAGTTGAGTAAAAATAAGTACGAAATTGATATGTGTAACGGAACCATTATGGACAAGCTGGTTTCTTTTGCCATTCCGCTGATGGTTTCCGGAATCCTGCAGCTGATGTTCAATGCTGTGGATATTATTGTGGTGGGACGGTTTTCCGGCAGCCAGGCCCTGGCAGCAGTTGGTTCCACTACCGCTTTGATCAATGTGTTTACCAATCTTTTTATTGGTGTTTCACTGGGAGCCAATGTTCTGGCGGCCAGATTCTATGCGGCAGGTAAGACGAAAGAGATGTCGGAAACGGTACATACGTCTGTTACACTGGCTTTGATCAGTGGTGTGGCGATGGCTGCTGTGGGACTTGTTTTTTCAAGATGGGCACTGGAGGTTATGGGAACACCTGCTGATGTGATTGACCAGTCCACCCTGTATATGAGGATTTATTTCCTGGGAATGCCGTTTTTTATGCTTTATAACTATGGTGCAGCTATTCTGCGTGCGGTAGGGGATACCAAACGTCCGCTGATGTTCCTGGTCGTGGCAGGTGTGACCAACGCGGTGCTGAATATGATTCTGGTGATCGTGTTTCATCTGGGTGTTGCAGGTGTTGCCATTGCGACCATTATTTCCCAGCTGATTTCCTGTATTCTGGTTCTTCGCTGTCTGTATATGACGGACAGCAGTTATCAGCTCCGGTTTTCCAGATTGTGCATGAAGAAATTTTATCTGGTACAGATTTTCCAGGTGGGAATACCGGCAGGAGTGCAGAGTACGGTTATTAACATTTCCAATGCGCTTTTGCAGTCTTCTGTAAATTCCTTTGGTTCCACTGCCATGGCTGGCTATACGGCGGCGAATAATATTCTGGGATTTTTGTATGCGTCTGTAAATGCGGTCACTCAGGCCTGTATGAGCTTTACCAGCCAGAATTATGGCGTTGGGAAATATAAACGTATGGACAGAGTGTTGCTGGACTGCGGAATCCTGTCTTTTGTGATTGCCCTTGTGCTGGGATGCGGCTCTTACATGTTTGGCGGTGAGATTCTGAAGATTTACACAGAGAATCCGGAGGTTATCCGATGCGGTGTGGAGATTCTTTCCATCACCACGGTGCCTTATTTCTTATGTGGAATCATGGATCTTTTTCCTGGCGCTCTCCGGGGAATGGGACATTCCGGTGTGCCTATGATCCTTTCCATTATCGGTACGGTTGGTACCAGAATTGTGTGGATCTTCTGGATATTCCCACAGCACAGAAGCCTGTACACCTTGTTTATTTCCTATCCGGCATCCTGGTTCATTACCATTGTGCTGCAGGTGATCTGCTTTGTGTTTGTGAGACGGACGGTGCATGGACAGCTGAAGGGTACCGGGAAAGCGGTGTAATGGAAAGGAAGAAGAGAAAGAAGAAAAAAAGGTTTTGGATAAAAGGTGTCTGAAAAAAGGCTGTCTGCAAAGTGAATAAGAGGTAACGGTGAAGGCAGTGAAACGTTATAATATGTTTCTGAAAAGGGTAAGAGCCAGGGAAAGCGAAACGCTTCCCTGGCTCATTTTTAGCTTCCGTTCCCTCTGAGCTTCACGAAAGATAATAATGGAAAATGACATAATTGGGTAAGTGTGAATGATTCAATAATTCGGCTGGGCTAACTTCCTCCCATTAAAGTTAGTGCAGGCGATTATTTGTGTGGGCATTTGGCGTAAGTTGTTGTGCTTACGTAGTCCATGATGACAAGATGATTGCATTTCTGGCAGATTTTAGCGGTATATGTTTTGACGATACAACCACCATTACTCTGTGAATAATGTCTGTCAGCGTAACCATATTTGAAATCATGAGTGCATATAAGTGCACGTCCATCTAAATCAGATTCAGAAACCGGAATTGCTTCATTGTTTTCAGTTTCAAAATGAAGATTATCAATGAAATAGTCTGATTGATTAGTTGAGTCTTTAAAAGAGACAAATTCTTCTGTAATAGGAGAAGAATCAGCAATTTCAACTGTCTGCATCGGCGCATACCCAAACACCGTAGTCCCACTCAAAAATACAGATGCCAATATTGCCGCAGCAGTACCAATTTTACTGGCTTTCCTATTCTTCATCATAATAAATTCCACTCTCCTTTTCATCGTATGTTTGGCCCCCAACAAGTTGTTTTTCCAGACTACAGGAACCTGTCTGTTTCTTGCGGAAAGATTCACGAGAGCGACTGCGTAGGCTTTTCTCTCCTCCGTGGTGAAACCTTCAGTGGCGGCTTGATCTGCAATATTTTCGGAAAAGCTGGTGTAAAGCAGAAGCGTAAGCAATGTTAACGGATTATAAAAATGAAGGCAAATGGCTAACAGGCAGAGCAGCTTTACAGCTGAGTCATGGCGGCGCAGGTGCGAGTATTCATGCCGCATAATCATTTCTGACAATCTGGAATCCTCAAGGCTCTCCGGCGCGACAATGAAAGGTTTCAGGAAACCTATAGTATAAGGAGAACCAATAAGGGGAGAAATACGGTATTCTACATCCCCGATTCCAGGTAAGAAACAAGTTCTTTTCTCAGTAATCTTTTTCAGCTTTCGCGTGAGCCGGTGATACTTTATGATTTCGTAGATACTGAAGCCTGATATAAAAAATAGCCAGCATAATCCAATCATAAGAATCCAGTCGGACATCCATAATGAGATTCCGTGATAAGAAATTGATCCTTTGTCATCAAAATTGATGTAATAAGAGATGTTTGCAAGAGCATCTGTTCTTCTCAAAACATCTGTTGGCATCAGATATTTAACCACCTGAAACGGTATCAAATACCCCGCCAGACTCAGAAACACCAGGTTCCAGCCAAGCCGGTATGAAAATTTTTTCCTTTGGAGAAGCAATAGCAGGAGACAGATGATCAGTGGCACTGTTCCTGCTATGCTCATACACATTAAAAGCATGCAAGTCCCTCACTTAAAATTTGTCAATAAAATCCAGCAAGTCCTTCTGATCCTCTTCGCTGAGATCGGAATCTTCTGCAAAGGCACAGAACAGACAGGTAAGTGAATTTTTAAAGCTCTGGAAATCAGAATCTCCAGAATCCCTGCAGCTGGTCTGGCGATTTTTTATCAGCTCCTTCATCGCATTCCGGAACAACAGGTTCTTCTTATCAAGCTTCTGTCTAAGCTGCAAACAGTGTACGAAGAGACCTAAGGTTACCAGAGGAAAGCTGAAGGATAACAGAATTGCTTTCGCCAGGTAAAAGGCAGCAGCCGGCTGATCCAAATTCGGAATTCCGTTCATCATGCAGATCAGCAGCGAGCATCCGGTGACGATCACAAAAAGAACGCCGGATAAGGTTAAAATTATTTTTTTCATTGAGTACCTCCTCATTCTACGTAGAAGCGGGAATTCAGAAATAATTTTGTTTTCTGCTCCCTTCACTATATATACGAAAACCAGAGAAAGAAATAACACGAAATCTGAAAAAATTTTTGGAAATTTTTCAGATAAGATAAATTTATGGTATACTTACAGAGAGATTGAGAAAAATTACAGGTCTGATATCATATCAGATATTGAAAAGACACTTCCTGACAGTGTGTAAAAATCAACGCTTTGTTAGGAGACTGTCAAATAATCATAGAAGGAGAACAATCATGCCAAAATTTCTGATCATCGACGGCTCCTCCATGCTGTCTACATCCTATTACGGAAATCTTCCCAAATCTATCCTTTTCGCAAAGACGGACGAGGAAAAAGAGAGACACTATTCGGAAATCCTGCACACCTCCGATGGAAAATACACAAATGCCATGTTCACCATGCTTCGCACCCTTCTGGCTGTCTATAAGAAGGTAAAGCCGGAATACGTGGCATTTACCTTTGACATGACAAGAGATACTTTCCGCCGTACCCAGCTTGGCGCCGATTTTTACAAAGCCAATCGCAAGGAGACTGCCCAGCCATTAAAAGAACAGTTTATCCAGATGGAAGAGCTTCTGAAAGCAATCGGTTGTCCGGTATTTATGAGCCAGGACTATGAGGCTGACGATTATGCGGCATCTCTTGTGGAGAAATTCCAGGGCCCGGATCTGCAGACTTATGTGCTTACCAAGGATCACGATTATTTTCAGCTGGTAAGCGAATATACCCGCATGTGGCGTGTTGTTACGAAGGATAAGCTGGAGAATTTAAAGGATGCATATGGCCTGTTTGGAAAAGAGGCTTACGAGGAACTCCCTTCTAATGTATTTGAATATACACCGGAAATTGTCTGTTCTGAGGAAGGGGTATATCCGGAACAGATTCCTGTGCTTCTGGCGATCACTGGAGATCCAGGCGATGGAATTCCAGGCTGTAAGGGCGTTTCCTCAGCAGCAGCGCCGCTTGTAGCAGAATATAAAACCCTGGACGCGATCTATGAAGCAATTGAGGACTGCGAAGACGTGGCAAAGAAAGAAAAGGAACTGAATACTTTCTGGAAAGAAAACCTTGGAATAGGCAGAAGCCCTCTGAAAGCACTGAAAACAAATAAAGAGATGGTATACTTAAGCGAACAGCTGGCAACTATGAAACGTGACATTGAGATAAAAGAAAGCCTGGAAGATATGCGGCTTCATATTAATGCAGAAGAACTGATCAGACAGTTAAAGCGCTACGAAATGAACAGTATTTTGACGGAATATGAAAAAACACTAAAATAGTCAAAATGTAAAGAAAACACTTAATTGTCAGAAAAAAGAGAAAATATCAGAAAAATACAAATGGGTGTTGGTAATGTGTGTTTATTTACACAAAATACATAAATTATTCACAAAACGCTTGCCTAAAACGGAGTAATACGCTATAATTTCCCCATACTACTTATTGATCAATTTCAATAAATTTAATTCATGGAGGGAAATGTATGAAGAAAGATTTGAAAACACTCAATAAGTCTGTTGCCATTGCAATTGCAGCGGCAATGACCGCAACTTCCGCACCGACACCACTTCTGGCGTCAGATTTTACAGATGGAGGAGATTTCGTATCTGAGTCTCCGGCAGCGGAAGCGGACATCACAGAGGAAGCTGCTGTAGAGGCAGATGGCTTCGGAGATGAAACCGCAGTGGCAGCTGTTACCGAGGAGGGCTTCGGTGACAGTGAGGCAGTTGCAGATGCAGAAGAGAGCGGAAGCACCGATGAGGTTGCTGCTTTTGATGCAGAGGCACCTGGCAAGATTGGACATGTTGCATTTGATGAGGAGGATAAGAATGTCCTTATCTGGTATGCGGACCAGAAGGCAGATGAATACCAGATCCGTGTAACAGACGGAGAGTACACTTACCGCTACAATTATAATGCAAGCGAGCCAGAGACCGGTTATCCGTCCACAGTCAACTTAAGCTATAGTCTTACAAATCTTACCATGCGGCCGTTCAAGGTTGACGCAGAAGGAAACCTTGTATACAAACCAGACGGTAAAGACGGATATATTGCAGGTCTTGAGAATGGCAAGACATACAAGGTTTCCGTTCGCGCCGTAAACCGTAACAGTGCAGATGGAACTGTTGCATATGGTGAATGGTCTGACGCTGTAGATTATACCTACGCAAAGAAGGTCGCTGAGCCGAAGAGTGTGACAATTTATGCAGCTGAAAGAAAGAATCAGATTCAGGTATCCGGCGAGAACCAGAACCTCGAGGTTTCCATTAAGGATGAAGCTGGAAATGAATATTATTCTTATGCATATGGAGCAAAGGAACCCTCCTATGTAACTGCTTCAGGTAACTGGCTCAATTTCTATGAGAATTACGGTTATCTGCTTAAAAAGAACGACACCACAGGTCTTTATGAAGTCGCTTCTGATGCAGACGGAAAATATATCGGTGCTTTCCAGAAAGGCAAGAAATATACCGTTAAGGTTCGTGCATATACAGGCTCCGGCGATGAGAAGAAAGTAGGCGACTGGTCCAATGAGCTGGTTGTAGAAGCAGACGACAGCGGCAGTCTTGTACCTGAGAAGACCGGTAACTTCAAATACAACGATGAATATGAATACGTAAGCTGGAATCCTATCCAGAATACATATGTGTCCCAGTACGAAGTTGAAGTAGATGGAAAAGTTGCCTTTACAACAGATTCCAATTATTCCTATCCAAACTTCTATTTAGGAAGAACCTACGGAGAGTTCAAATTTGAAAGAGGTAAAACCTATACCATCCGTGTCCGCGGAATTAATTACAGATATGAGAATGGTGCAAACAAGAAGCAGGAAGGTGAATGGTCTGACGCTTACACAGTAACTTATAAAGCAGCAGATACAAGTCTGAAGAAAATCTCCGGTGTAACAGCATCTTCTTATGTTCTCAGCTGGAATCCGGATAAGAATGCAGACAGCTATGAGATTAAGGTCACAGACGAAGCTGGACGCGAGTACTTTGAGTCGCTGGCATCCGATCGGAAGAGCGGCCGTTATACCAGAGTAAGCGGCACCAGATATTCATTTGATGGCTCTGATTATAACACTTATACAAGTGTAGACGGAGTTCTGGAACCTGTTATTTACCCGGCTACCGGTCAGCCTGTTTATGCATTTGAAGATGGAAAGACTTATAATCTTTCTGTTCGTGCCGTTAAAATCGGAGAGGATGGCAAGGAAGTATACGGAGACTGGTCCAATGCATTTGCATACAAAGTAACCGCTTCAGATGCAGGTACCAGTGAGAAGCCTGCAGCTGTTTCCGGTGTAACCGTAAACACAGAGGACAGTGAGCCAACCTTGCGCTGGAATGCACTTGACAATGTAAACAGCTATGAAATCCTTGTAAAAGATTCTGCCGGACGTGAATACGTGAGCTCAGCTTCTCTGAAGGATGACGGAACTGTTGATAAGACCTATTACAGAGTCGGTTACAGTAATTTCCCAAGTGTTTCCCTGTCAGAGCTTAAAGACGAATATCTGTATACATATACAACAGATCCTAAGGTTTCATTTGATCGCGTAAGAGATGAGAACGGCGATCCGATCAAGGCAATGGCTCCTGGAGAATCCTATACCTTCCAGGTACGTGCAGTACGCACTTATACCGTTGATACAGACGGAAAGAAAGTCACAAAGACAGTAGAAGGCGACTGGTCAGCACCGTCCGCAGCATTTACAGTAGATGCTCTTCAGCCGATCACAGATCTTCAGTATGTAAAAGCTGACGATGAGTACTATTATTTCACATACAGTGCAAAGGTTGATTTAGACAGCGTATGGTATCAGATCGCAACAGGCACAGAATTTACTACTGCAACTATGGCAAGTGACTGGAGCAGCTTCTATTATGATGGCTCAGCTGGTTCTGCGAAACTGAAGATCAGCAAAAACAACAGTAATCTGGAAGCAGGAAAAACCTATTATGTTCGTGCAGTGAGCAGTGCAGACAGACCGGAAGAGGAAGAGGTTGCAAAACTGAAACCTGCAGCAGTCTCCTTCACTACAGATGCAGAAAAGGCACCTAAGAATGTAACTGGCTTAGAGATGTATAAAGAATCTGCAAACAGCTTCGAATTCCGCTTTGATGCTGTTCTGGAAGATGGCGACTCTTATGAGCTCCAGTACACAGATAAGGCACAGCCTTCCGAAGAGGATTGGGTAACCGCTTCTTCCAGTGGTTACTATGATGAAGATGAAGATGAGTACTATGAGGATGATGATGCACTTACATTGAGTAAATCCTTATTAAAAGAAGGAGCAACCTATGTAAGAGTTGTCGCTTATGTAAAAGACAAGAGCGGAAACAAGAAATATGGTACTCCTTCCAATGTAGTAGCTGTCAATGTTTCCAAAGCTACTTCAGCGATCAGTAACCTGAAGCTGGTTGAGAAAACACCGGATGGTTATGTATTCTCCTATGACGGAACTGTAAGAAAAGAAGAAGATGTAGAATTCTGGTATTCCGAATCACCTGAATTTGTAAATGATTACAAGGTTACAGATTGTATTTCTGGTGAGAACAATAAGGCAACACTTTACTTTGAATCACTTACACCAGGCAAGACCTATTATGTGCGTGCCCGTGTAAAAAATGATAAGGCAGCTACACTTGCACAGAAATACAGTGCATACACAAATACAGCATCATTTAACGCTGGTATGCCGAATATATCTGTAACAAATGTTATCACAGCTAAGACCGTTACCTTAAGGATGAGCGCTGAAAGCGGAAGCGAAGGCTGGCTCACCGGCTATCAGATCCAGAGAAAGAATGGCAAGAAATATAAAACAATTGCCAAAACTACAGACAGCGTTTATAAGAACACCAAACTGAAAGCAGATACCACCTATACTTACAGAGTAAGACCATATTATTATGATTCCGAAACAGGCAAGACCACTTATGGAGCATGGGCTTATAATAAGGTTACTACCTGGGGCGGTGCGCTGAAACTGAAAGCAACACCTAAGAGCACAACTTCTGTAAAACTGTCCTGGACCAAGATCAAAGGTGCTAAGGGATATGAGATTTACAGATGTGAAGGATCTTCTATTGGAGATACTGTAGCAGCTGGCATGGCCAACAATTTTGCTAAGTATAAACTGATCAAGACTACAAGTGCAAAGGCTTCCAGTTATACAGACAAGAAGCTTCAGAGCGGTATGGATTATTACTATCTTGTAAGAGCATACAAGACTGTAGGAAACAGCAAGTATTACATTGATGAAGGTGTATATGCAAATCTTAGCTTCGAGATGACTATCGTTAACAGTATTTCTTATGCAAACGGTAAAGTGAAGTTAAGCTGGCAGCCGGTATATGCCGGAAAGGGTTATCTGGTTGAGAAGAGAAATGAAGAGACTGGTGCATGGGAAACCTATAAGACACTGAAAGCTTCCACATCTTCCATTACATTCCCGGCAGCAGATACGGAAACAACCTATCGTGTACGTGCATACAGAGGACAGGAATACAGCAATGAAATCAGAACATCAGTTATCCCTGTTATAGCAACTCCTGGCAATGTAAAAGCGGTTGCAAACAAAGCAGATGGAAGCATTACGGTAACATGGAATCCGGTAGCAGGTGCTGATTACTATCGTGTATACAGAACTACCTCTTCCTGGAACAGATATAACAAAGACAGCAATTCTTACAGCTATAATTACGGTTCCAGTGCAGCCGTTCCGAATTATGTTGCTGATTCCACAACAGTCAGCGGATATAAATATGTTAGTGAACTGAAGGAAACGACTATTACAGATCGCGAGATCAAGTACACCTATAATGGTGCAACAAGCACAGAGTACAAAGGACCGAAAGCAGGAGTAAAATATTACTATTATGTAGTTGCTTACAAGAATGGCAAGTCCTATGAGTACAAAGATTCTGCTGACGCAACATACACAAGTGGTGCAAGCAAATCTGCAAGTGCTATGGTTTCCACAGCACAGATCGCGAAGCCAACCAGTCCAAAAGCGAAAGCAACAAAGGGCAAGATTACTGTCAGCTGGAAGAAAGTAACAGGAGCTACCGGATATCAGGTATACCGTTCCACTAAGAAAGGTTCCGGATATAAACTGGTAGGAACTATTACAAAAGGCTCCACAGTGAAATACGTTGACAAGAGCTCCAAGAAGGCTGGAACCAAGTATTATTACAAAGTACGCGCCGTTGGAAACAACGAAGCAGGTGTTCCAATCTATTCTTCTTACAGTACACCGAAATATGCGAAAGCAAAATAAATAAAGTGTAATAAAATCCCCCTCCTGTTAGACAGGAGGGGGATTTTCAATTACCCAGATGTAAAAACTTATGCAACTATTTGAATGCAGATATAAGAAAAGAAGACCCGTATCACAGGCCTTCTTTAATAAGCTTACCATCCTTTAAATGCAGAATTCGCTGATTGCTGCTCCCTCTGAACTGGAGGGAGAGGTTTTTTAATTCCTGAATAAACTCTCCGTCTACCAGAACGTCGATGCAGGAGAGCATCCGGTCTGTAAAAGGAGTGTAGACCTTACCTCCGGGAACCATATCTTTGTCAAAAAGATATCCACTGTAACACCAGATGGATTTATCCGGAAAGGTACGCCTGATCTCTTCCAGAAGCTCTGCCAGAACAGGCTGGTTCTCTGGCTCGAATGGCTCGCCGCCGAGTAGGGAGAAGCCCTCTATATAAGACGGAGCAAGCAGCTCCAGGAGCTTATCCTGAGTCTCCCGGGTAAATGGCTTACCGTAGTTAAAATCCCACGTAGGTGCGTTAAAACAGCCCTTACAGTGGTGCCTGCAGCCAGATACGAACAGGCTTACACGCACGCCTGTGCCGTCTGCAATGTCGTAGGATTTAATGTTTCCGTAGTTCATAACTAATTCCTCTTTTCCTCCTGTGCTTGATAATCAAATGCACACATCTTGCAGAAAGCCTTTTTCAAACACGATTCAAGACTTTCATAGTAAAATACCATTATGCAAAAAAATCCGGACAGAAATCAAAATTATGAAATTCAGAAAACTGTCCGGAGTATTATTGTTCAGTGGTAACGTTATATAAGGTTCTGTAAACGTAGTTCACAGAAAACCCGGGAACCATTACTTATTACAGATGTAATACACGATCCTTGATCTCCTGGGTACGTCCCTGGTTCCAGAACTGGGTACCGATGTATCCGCAGGTTCTTCTGGCAACGCTCATCTTGTCCTGATTGCGGTTACCGCAGTTCGGGCATTCCCAGATCAGCTTGCCGTTCTCGTCTTCTTTGATCTGGATCTCTCCGTCATATCCGCAGACATCACAGAAATCACTCTTGGTATTCAGCTCTGCATACATGATGTTATCATAGATAAACTTCATAACAGAGAGAACTGCCGGAATATTCTGCTTCATATTCGGAACTTCCACGTAGCTGATGGCTCCTCCTGGAGAAAGCTTCTGGAATTCAGACTCGAATTTCAGCTTGGAGAATGCGTCGATCTCCTCAGTAACGTGAACGTGATAGCTGTTTGTAATATAATTCTTATCCGTGACTCCCGGAATGATGCCAAAACGCTTCTGAAGACATTTGGAAAACTTGTATGTGGTAGACTCCATCGGAGTGCCATATACAGAGTAGCTGATGTTCTCAGCTGCCTTCCACTGGGCGCATTTGTCATTGAGGCGCTGCATAACCTTCAGCGCAAACGGACGAACCTCAGGGTCTGTATGAGGCTTGCCGTACATTCTCATGCACATCTCATGGAGACCTGCATATCCAAGTGAGATAGTAGAATAGCCGTCATAAAGAAGTTTGTCAATGGTCTCACCCTTCTTAAGCCGTGCAAGAGCACCATACTGCCACAGAATCGGGGCAACATCGGAAACAGTGCCAAGAAGACGTTCATGTCTGCAGCGGAGTGCTCTGTGGCAAAGCTCCAGGCGCTCCTCCAGAATCTCCCAGAATTTATCAAAATCGCCTTCTGAGGAGCAGGCTACATCTACAAGGTTAATGGTAACAACACCCTGGTTAAAACGGCCGTAGAACTTGTAGGAACCGTCCGGGTTCTTCTGCTTCTCCTCAACGGTAAGGAAAGAACGGCATCCCATGCAGGTGTAAACATTGCCATTTTTTAACTGGCGCATGATCTTGGCTGAGATGTAATCCGGAACCATACGCTTGGCAGTACATTTCGCTGCAAGCTCTGTGAGGTACCAGTATTTGGAATCCTCGTGGATGTTATCCTCATCCAGCACGTAGATCAGCTTCGGGAATGCAGGTGTGATCCACGCACCGCGCTCGTTCTTAACACCCTGCATACGCTGCTTCATAACTTCCTCGATGATCAGTGCAAGGTCATCACGGGTGCGTCCCTCCGGAACTTCATCAAGATACATGAAAATCGTTACAAATGGTGCCTGTCCGTTACAGGTCATAAGAGTGATCAGCTGGTACTGGATCGTCTGGATACCACTCTGGATCTCATCCTTCAGTCTGCGTTCCGATACCTTCTGGATGATCTCATCATCAAGAGGCTCACCGCAAGCCTTACGTTCCTCGATTACCTTGTTACGGATCTTCTGGCGGCTGATGTCTACAAAAGGAGCCAGATGGGCGAGAGAGAAGGACTGTCCGCCGTACTGATTGCTGGCTACCTGTGCGACGATCTGTGTGGTAACGTTACATGCGGTAAAGAAGCTGTGAGGCTTCTCAATCAGTGTCTGGCTGATAACCGTGCCGTTCTGGAGCATATCCTGCAGATTGATCAGGTCACAGTTATGCTCACGCTGTGCGTAGTAATCGGAATCATGGAAATGAATGATTCCCTCGTCGTGAGCCTTTACGATCTCCTCAGGAAGAAGAACACGCATGGTCAGGTCCTTGCTGACCTCGCCTGCCATGTAATCACGCTGGGTAGAGTTAATAGTAGGGTTCTTATTGGAGTTCTCCTGCTTGGCATTCTCATTAATCTGGTCAAGAAGAGCAAGGATGCTGTCGTCTGTGGTATTGGACTTGCGGGTAAGCTCTCTCTTGTAGCGATAGCGCACATACTTCTGTGCAACCTCATAACCGCGCATCTCCATAATGCCGGTCTCTACCATATCCTGAATATCTTCCACATTGACAGCGTGGGAGGATTCAAGGGCACGGGTGGCAATCATATCAGCAAGCGCTGTGATCTGGTAATGACTCAGCCTGTGAAGCTTGGAAACCTCCTCATTCGCTTTTTCAACGGCATTGATGATCTTCGCCTTATCAAAAATAACTTCCACGCCATTTCGTTTAATGACGTTTGCATTGACCTCAGTACTCATTCTTTCAAATCCCTCCATATATTGTGTTTAAATCTTTGATTACATACTAGATGTTGTGCACTATCAATATTACAGTATTCTACAGAAAAGTCAAGGTCAAAACCATTGATTTTAAAAATCTGTGAAATGTGCTGAATTTTCGTCAGCAGGACAGAAGAATCATTCGGTGATCTCCGGTATAGAGTTCCTGAAATGTGCGGAATCATCGGGGTTATTCCGTATGTGAAATTTTACCGTACACAATAAAACAGTTACTGGATGACCAGTAACATGCTTTGTATGATTTCGCGCCGCAGCTGTGAACAATGTTCACAAAAACACCTGGCGGAATACTGCCTTCTGAATAGTTATGGGGCATGAACAAAGGGCTGCCTTGGGCAACCCTTTCTCGCGTCCGCATCTTCCTCTATTATACTTGGAAAAAAATAAAAATCAACCCTTGACACCACCAGAAGTGAGTCCTCCAACCAGATTTTTTTCAATTCCGACGAACAGAATCACAACTGGAACAATTGCATAGAGGGAAGCAGCAAACAGATACTGCCACTCGATCATATTGTAACCGTTGAAAATATTGATACCAACGGTGAGAGGCTTGAAGGTATCAGTGGAGATCAGTGTCAGTGCCACTGTATATTCGTTCCAGGCGTTGATAAATACGAAAATAAGCGCTGTAACGATACCAGGTGCAGCAACAGGCAGAAGGATCCTTAAAAGGGCATGTACGCGGTTACAGCCGTCAATAGTGGCAGCCTGCTCCATCTCAGGGGAGATGCTCAGGAAAGTACCGCGGAGCAGCCAGATAGCAAATGCCTGGTTAAATGCTGCGTTGATAAAGATCAGGCCGATAATGCTGTTGGTAAGATGGAACGCCATCATAACCTTGTAGATACCGATGAGAAGTACAACCGGTGCGAACATCTGGGAGACAATAACAAATCCCAGAAAAGCAGTCTGGCCTTTGAATTTCATTCTGGACAGGGCATAAGCAGCTGGGATACCGCAGACCATAGCCAGAAGAGTGGAGCCTCCTGCGATCACAATGGAGTTCATCATGTAATTGCTCATGGGAGCCAGCTTCCATACGTCTGTGAAGTTGGACCAGATGGCCTCAACAGGGAAAATAGTTCCATTCATGGAAAAGATTTCCGCGCGGCTTTTAAGAGCAGTACATACAGTTACAAAATATGGGTATAAAGTTATCAGACAGATGGCGATGATCACTGCATAGAGCAATACACGCAAAACTGTGTTTCTGGTATTTTTTTTCTTAACTGAAGCATTGGTGTTTGCCATATTATTCGTCTCCTTTCTTCAGTACGGAAACCATGTACAGGCTGGCGCAGAAAAGAAGAATCAGGAAGCCGATAACAGATACGGCTGCTGCCTGTCCCTGTTTGCCATTGTAGAAGGCCAGTTTGTACAGATAGGTAACCAGGGTGTCGGTACGGTTGGCAGGGTCACCCTTGGTGATGGTCCATATGATCGGAAAAGAGTTAAATACGTAGATAATGTTCAGGATGGTACTGATGGTAAGATTCGGACGTACCAGCGGGATGGTGATCTGGAACATTTTCTGCCAGTAACTGGCTCCGTCTACGGCTGCTGCCTCATAGTAGCTGGCATCAATACTCTGCAGACCGGAAAGTACGGTAAAGGTTACAAATGGAATGGTAACAAAAATACCGCAGGCAATTTCCCAGGCGAAATAAGCACCGGCAGTAGGAGTCCAGTTCACAGCGTGGTCAATAATGCCAAGCTTCATCAACAGTGTATTTAAGGTACCGTAATCTGTGTCGATGATGAATTTCCAGATACTTGCCTGAACGATCAGGGTTGTGGCCCATGGGAAAACAACAACGGCACGTGCAAGCTTACGGCCTTTAAATTCATTGTTGAGGAGAATCGCAAGGATAAATCCAAGGAGTGTGGAGATGCCGACTACGGCAACGGTCCACACAAGGGTGTTTTTCAGCACCATGGCAAAAACAGGGCTGTTTGTTACCTTGCGGAAATTTTCCAATCCGGCGAAGCCTTTGATCAGACCAGCTTTGCTGACGTCGCTTAAGGCCATACGGAATACAAAGATAATAGGAACCAGGATGAAAATTGCCATGAGAAGGACACTTGGCAGGATCCATACATATGGTTCCACTTTTTTGAATTTTTTCTTCACAGGGATACCTCTCTTTTTATAAAAATAGCGTTGACGCTGCGCAGACAAGCACAGAAAACGGCGTTTGTTACGCAGAAAAACAGAACCTTCTTGTGACAAATACAAGAAGTAGTGTTTGCTTCGCAAAAAGGTGGAACCTTCTTGTGCCTGGCACAAGAAGTAGCGTTTGCTTCGCAAACTTAAAAATGGACCGGACCCGTAAGTCCGGCCCATTATCTTCCTCGTAATGGGAAAAACAGTGGATTAAGATCAGCCAGCGATTTCTGCCTGAAGGTCATCCAGTAATTCCTGAACGTCGCCGCCAAGAAGAGCATTCTGCTCTACGTTGATAACGCCCTGTTTTACATCTGCCCATTCTGCTTTCGCTGTTGGATAGAATTTACAGCTGTCTAAGATATCAATCCAGCTTGCCATATCTTCGTTAGCTGCTGCGAGAGCCTCGCCGCCGGACTTGGTTGCCGGAAGGAATCCCTCCATGTCAACCCACTCTGTATAACGAGCATCATCATAGAAATAATCAAAGAATGTGGAGATAGCAGCTTTCTCATCATCTGAGTAGTCGTTATCGAAGCACATGAAGCGGTCCATAACACCTGCAGATACAGACTCGCCTGTATTGGAAGGAATGGAAGCAACGCCGTAGTTTACTTCATTTCCGCCTGTAGCAATGTAGGTAGGTAAGCTGTTCGGTGCGATGAGCATAGCTACTTTGCCAGCGCCGAACATATCCTGCAGATCATAACGGGTATCGTTAGCAGGATCGGTGTTTGTGTAACCGGAATTTACAAGATCGATTGCGTACTGGATTGCTTCAACGTTCTGCTCACTGTTCAGTGTCCAGTTACCTTCATTGTCAACAAATCCGCCGCCGTTGTTCCAGGTGTAGTATGCGAATGCTGCCTGACCTTCGTCAGTAGTCATATCGATACCCCATGGATAAATGCTGTCATCATAAGCTTTAAGGGCTTCACAAGCAGCTTTCAGCTCATCCCATGTAGTAGGAACTTCTACGCCTGCTGCATCGAGGATGTCTTTGTTATAGTACATAGCACGTGCAGATGCAAGATCCGGGATAGCCCATACAGTTCCGTCTACTTCAGACTGTGCAAGGAATGCATCGTACATCTTGCTGTAGGTCTCTTCAGAAACAACGTCCTGGATCGGAAGAAGGAGATCATCTGCCTGATAATCTGCGAATACGTCGATATTCAGGACATCAGGAGCTTCGCCATTGGCGATACGGGTATTTACTACGGTGTAGATATCGTTCCAGGAAACAACCTCTACGTTCAGGTTAATGTCCGGGTTTGCTTCATTAAATTCTGTCACGAAGTTCGCCCACCAGTCAGCAGTCTGCTGGCCATACTGTGCAGCAATGACGTTTATGTCTACTTTGTCTGCGGCGGATGCGGTGACCGGAGCCATGGAGAGAGCCATTGATAAAGCTGCGCCTGTTGCTAAAACCTGTTTCATTTTCATAAGTATTACCTCCCTTTAGATACGAGTTGAGGCATTCCATAGATACATCCTTGTACCAAATGGAGTGCCTCTCTGTAGAAAATAGCATACAACAAAAACAGTCAGATGTCAACAGAAATTGGTGAAAAAAACAATGAAAAAGATGAAAAACAAAGAAAAACACAACGAAATACACAAAAGAAAAAACAAAAAACCACAAAAGCCATGGAAAAAATGTAGAGAGCAGAATAAAATAACAGATAAGTTATAAAATAATATACAAAATACGAGAAGTATGGTACGAAATCATACAAATCAGGATTTATTTGATCACGAAGAAATTACGATAACCAGAACGTGTTTGAAAAATCATTCCCGCAATCTGCACGCCCCACGTTGTGGGAGATTTTGTAGAAAGTCTTTTTCAAACACGCTCTGGTTCGTGACAGGTAAGCAGGATTTGGTTAAAATGTGGTTTGACATTTCAGGGGCGGATATTATACAATCATATTTAATCGAAAAAAATTCAGGAAAGGAGTATGCGGCAGTCAAAAAGAACTGAGAGGGTAAGCCCTGATGGCATGCACTGCTGCAGAACATAAAATGGAAGAATTATACGCTGCAATTGAGAAAAAAATCAAAGCTTCCGGTTATCCGCGTGAGATTTCCGGTGCAGATGTGTATGATGATATCTGCGACCAGATCGAGGGAAAAGAGAACGGAAGCTATATTCTGCTGTCCAAGTTTGAGGATGATGTAATCTTTGAGTATCATATCACGGTAATGGATGATGATTTTAATCTCGGGGTTCTTACCATGCGTACGCCTGAGGGAGTATTTGAGACCGATTTTGATGAATAAAAGAACTATTCAGACACGCTCTGGCAGAAGAGTTTGCCATACGAAATATCCTGTAAGGTAAGAAATCAGGAAGAGTCTGGATTAAGAAATACCAAAATACAATATTAAGAAATACATAGAAAGTGTGCATAGAATGAAAGTATTGGAAATTATTTTGCCCGTACTGGTGATGATTCTTCTGGGCATGGCCTGCAAGCGGCTGAAACTGCTGGATCAGAATGGAATTAACAATATGAAGCTTCTGGTGACCCAGATCATGCTTCCTGTGGCAATTTTCCATGCCCTTGCTACGTCAGAATATAATAAAGAAACCGGAATTCTGGTTGGAATCATGTTTGTAATGCTGGTTGTTTCCTTTAGCATCGGTTTTTTACTCCGCCCGCTTATGCCGGCAGAGCGTTACCAGAAATATCTGCCCTTTATGGTCAGTGTATACGAAGGCGGTTCCATGGCCTATCCTTTATATACCAGCCTTTGCGGAGCGGAGAATCTTTCCCAGATCGCTGTGCTGGATATTGCAGGTCTTCTGTTTGGCTTTAGTGTCTATATGGGAATGCTCGGACAGGTGGAAAACGGGGAAAAGATCGATCCGGGAAAACTGTTTTCCAGTGCAATACGTACACCGGCGTTTATTGCAAGTGTGCTGGGAATCATTGCCGGACTTACCGGTGTGGTGCAGAAGCTTCTTGCCGGACCGTTTGCAGGTACCTATACAAGTGTGGAGAACATTCTCACCACTTCCATAACCTCAGTTATTCTGCTGGTGGTAGGATTCAGCATTGAATTTGATAAGAAACTTCTTTCCCCATGTATCAGGACCATTGTACTTCGTATTCTTCTTCAGGCAGTCATGATCGGGGGAGTGCTGCTGGCAATACATTACATAGTGGGGGATCATCTGCTTTTGAACCTTGCAGTGATCAGCTACATGTCCGCTCCAGCCACATTCAGTATGCAGACCTTCCTGAAGAGTGAGGATGGAAGCGCTTATGTTTCCACCACCAATTCTCTGTATTGCCTGATATCCATACTGGTGTATGTGGTCATGGCATTTGTAGTTTATTGATGCAGAAAAAGAAAGCTTCAGACAGTATCATTTCTGATATTGTTCTGCAGCTTTCTTTTTTTGTTGGATTCGGGGAAAATATACCGCAAAGTGGGGCGTGCAGATTGCGGGAATGATTTTTTCGACACGTTCCAGAGCGTGTCTGCATGAAACCTCTCTGCTTTGGTTATGGACGGGAAACGGCTGTTTTCTGTATGCGCAGCATAATTTTTGCAGTAAAAACACCATTCTCATAAGTGAAGCTGCTGTCTCCTCCATTCTTTTCTGCAATGTGGCGGACAGACTGGATTCCCACTCCGTTTCCGGTACGCTTGGATGACTGGAAAATATGATTTTTCTCCTGTATTTTCCCTTCAAAGGTATTTTCCACCTGGATCAGGAGAAGGTGCTTATGATGAAGGTAAACCTCTGCATGGATTCTCCTGTTGGAAGATTTTGCTTTCAGGCTGGCTTCCAGAGCATTTTCCAGAAGGTTGGAGAGAACCAGGCACATATCGATCTGGTCTATGGAAATGTGGGCTGGCAGATCTGCCTTTGCCTGGAAAGGAATGTTCTCTCGTTTTGCCAGAGCGGCATAATGGCTGATTACGCTGTCAGCCGCCTGGTTTTCACAAAAATGCAGGTTGTAGTCTGGGATTTTACTGTTTGCATTGGAAAGATATTCTTTTATTTTTTCCAGATCTCCCTTTTCAGCCAGGGAAGAAAGCTGCAAAAAGTGATGGCGGATATCATGTCGTGCCTGTCTTGCCTCCTCTATGGCAGAGCAAAGGTTCTCATATCGTGCCTGCTGAAGGGAGAGAAAATGGTTTTCCTGCTGAAGCCTTGCATTTTTATTCAGGCTGTTGGCCATCATAAGAAACATTGTGTAAAACAGCATGAGAATTATAAGAAGCACCAGGCTGATCACAATGTAGCCCTGCAAAATACGTCCGGTATACAGAGTTCCCTCATATTTGGGAATCATAAACAGGTTCAGACCTATAAAAATCAGTGGCAGTATCCAGAAAACATACCAGGTCTGGGCTAAATTTTCGTCATCAATCATAGTGCGGGCTGCATGGGAGGCCGGGTACCAGGCGGCAGCAACGAACAGAAGACATATTACATTGTAAAAAATACCGGCACTGGTGTGAAACCAGATTTCTGTTTCTGGAAGTCCAAGTCTTTCTGCCACAATGGCATTTACTGCTCTGGAAAGGCTGTTTACACAGGCAAAGACCGCACATACTGCCAGAAAAATGCTGCCGGATTTCCAGATAGAGATAGTCAGGCTTTTGTGATAGATCAGCATCAGTACCAGCAGAGTGGGAAAAAGCACTGAGCTGGTAGGAATGTTAAAAAAGTAACAAAATCCTCCTTCCAAGAGACAGATCCCTGCCAGAAGAGGTGCAAGCCATGCAGCCAGCCTGCCGGGCGATTGTTTCAGATAGGTCTGTACCGGCAGATAAGCAAGGTGCATACCGGAAATCATTACCGTAAGCTCCAGAACAGGTCTTAATATAGTATTCATATTCAATGTCCCCTTTGAAACAGAAAATCCATAAAAGTCTGTCTTGCATTTTTAACCAGCTTCCGGCTGACGGAAATCCGGGTTTCATCGTCCAGGATAAACAGGGCTCCATCAAAATCAACAGCATGCTCCAGATTGATCACAACGCCTCTGCTGCAAAGATAAAATCTTGGATCCATTTTCAGGGATGCAGTAAAGGCTTCGAAGGACTGGCGGGTGATCAGCTCTTTGCCGCCGGTAGTGTGAATATAGATCATATGGGAAAAATGTTCTGCGTATATAATATGTCGAAACGGAACCTGTACATTGCTTCCATTTACTTTTATATCTATGTATTTTCCGGAATCCGGGATCCGGGAAAGAACCTCATCGATCAGGTCTGAAATCTCATTTTCGGGATATGGCTTCACAAGGTAGTGCATGGCACGGACCTTGAACCCATCCAGAGCATGATCCGTAGAAGTGGTAGTAAAAATTAAAAGTGCATCTGAGTCAAATATCCGAAGCTCTCTGGCAGTCTCGATCCCATTTGCACCACTCATGTAGATGTCCAGAAAAACGACGGTGAAAGGACGTTCCTTTGCCGCAATAAGAAAATCTTCTCCATTTTCAAATTCAAATAAATTTACGTGAATCCCACGTCTGGAAAGCTGTTTCGTCAGTACGTCTGCGAGCTTGTCACGCTCTTCTTTAATGTCATCAACAATTGCAATTCTCATAATGGTTTCCTTTGTTTTGTGATAGGTTTATTATAATACCATTCGTGCCATTTTCCAACACTTCGTGACAGAATTATTGAAATAGGATGTGGTTTAATTATAATAAACCTATGACTATTAAATCTGGTACCATTTAATTTCGTTTGCATCCATATGAAGCGGGAAGCTGCTGCCATCTCCTTTATAGACGACTGTATCCTGTGGTTCGTAAGTATTGTTTACGACACAGTACTTGCCATTCTTTACATAAGCGTGGACCTCTACATTATAATTGGTGGAATACCATCGGTTCAGTTCGTTCTCTGCAGATGCAGACCAGAGAACCGCACGGTAGAGCACACGGCTGTTTCTGAAGCTGTATGGAAGTCCGCTGATGTAAACACCGCGGCCTTTTCCAAAGGTTTTTACTGCCATCTGAACCTCATGGTCATTCTGGATCAGAATCTGGGTTTCCGGAAGTGCAAAAATATTCTTTTTGCCCTCACCGAAGTCCACATCACCTTCTGCGTCAGCCAGAATAAAGTGGTCTCTGTGTTCCTCCCAGTTGTATTTATCGGTATTTAAATTGAAGCCTCTTTCTTCTTCCACACCCAGTACATCATCCAGCTGGAAGAATTTTCCCTGCCATTGATGGGCTGCAGGCTCGCCAACTCCGATGAAACCACCGCCATTGTAAACGAACTCCTTTACAGCAGTAATAATGGTCTCATTTACCCAGTACTCGCCGCCGCTTTGTGCAGTATCCGAATCCCCTACATTGATCACAACATCAAATTTTTTCAGCAGATCCTTATCTGCCAGAATATCATCAAAACTGATAAAGGATACATCAAAGGGTGCACCGCTTAATGCCTCAATAATGCCAAAGTAAGAGTAATTCTGTTTGTAATAAATTGCGTGATGTACCATATGATTACCCCAGGAGCGCATGCGGCCCCAGCAGTTTAACACAGCAACACGTTTCACGCAGTATGGAGTCACACCCTGGATATTATCATAAAGGGTGCGGAATTCCTGGCAGACCTCTTTAATGTACTGGACAAAATCCGGGAACTGAAGAGCCAGCTTCAGATATCCGCCATAACCAATTCTCTGGATGGGGCTTCTGAGAATGGCACGCCTTGCAGTTACCCAGTTTACCTTCGCCTCTTTCACCGGGTCTCCACCTTCGTGGAAGGTGTCCGGGAAAAAGTATGGAAGAAATCGTCCTTCCGTGTATTTTACATTTTTAATATCGCTGAACAGACGCAGGGTTGCACCATTTCCTACACTTCCAACCACAGCATCAAGACCGATGGAAGCAAACTCATCCATAAATGGCTCCATGCCGATCCAGTGGTCACCCATGAACATCATGGCTTCTTTGCCATATTCATGGACAATGTCTACCATTTCCTTTGCAAGCTTCGCGACCTCGCGGCGCTGGAATGCCTGGAAGTCCTTGAATTCCTTAGATGGAATGCGATAGGTATTGTTCATGTAGCCCTGGTCGATAATGTATTCCGGGCGGAAGGGATAGCCAACCTCTTTTTCAAACTGCTCCAGCACATATGGACTGACAGATGCGGAATAACCGAACCAGTCTACATATTTTTCCCTTGCCAGCTCATCAAAGATCAGGGTGAACTGATGGAAAAAGGTGGTGAAGCGTACCACATCCACATACTGGTGGGTGTCAAGGAATCTGCGGAGGCGCTCCAGGGAATGAGTTCTTGTCTTTGGCTGGCGCACATCAAAGGTGATCTGCGGCTCTACATCTTTCCAGTCGTTTACCACTGCATTGTACATATGTACCGGATCCCACATAATATAAGCCAGGAAGCTGACGGTATACTCATGGAACGGTTTTACAGGTGTAATTACCACATTTCCGCTCGTTTCATCATAATGCCACTGACTTGCCGGAACCACTGCTCCTGTGGTACGGTCGATTACTTCCCACCACTTTGTGATATCATCGCGTGTGTTCACCTTCAGCATATCCGGGTACAGGTGGTCCATAAGGTGGATTTCCAGTTTGTCTGATGTTGCGGTGTGGAAAGAACTCATAATGTACATTTGCTGGATCTCATCCGGATTAGCCTTTGCCCAGGCATTGTCCTTTCGGGTGGTGTAGTAGGTAGCGTAGATTTTCGCACCAGTGTCCTTCAGCTCCTGTGGGAATTCGGTTCCATCACAGTCACGGATGGCATCTGCGCCCCACTCATTCATAATATCCAGTGTTTCCTTTACCACATCCAGGTTGGTAGGAATAGTAACTCTGCCTTTTTTCTGTTCCATTTTGCGACCTCGCTTTTCTTTTTTTTATTTACAAGGGTTGTTAACATTGTTTGATAGTTGTTTTTTTCTGTAATATAAGAATACGTTTTTGACAGCTGTTTTTCAACAGAGTTGTTGCTAAGGTTTTTAGAAATATTGCTGTATTTTCCGTTCTATGGTACTCTAAGTGTGCGAGTGTTTATTCCCTGTTGTTTGAAAACGCTGTATTCGGAATATCGGGAGCTGACAGCGCAGACAACAAACTATAGTTTATGATACATAAGGAGAATCTATGAGTACACGTTCCTTTTCTTTTTCCAATGATAATCCACTTTCTACAGAAGCAGTTCTGGTGAATGCCTCATCCTCCAGATACGAAGAGGACTGGCCCAGCATTCCCCATACCCACGCTTTTACGGAGCTTTTTTATGTTTCCAGAGGAAGCGGCGAATTTCTTATAGAAAATCAGCGGTTTTCCATTGCCAGGGACGATCTGGTCATTATCAATCCACATATCCTGCATACGGAAACTTCTCAGAGCGCTGCGCCCCTTTCTTATTATACTGTAGGAGTGGATGGAATTAGTTTTTCTTTCCGGGATCAGAAGGAATTCCAGATTTTCAACTGCCGGAAGATTAATACAGATCTTTTGTTTTATTTCCACTCCCTTTTTCAGGAATTAGATGAGAAAAAAGAGGGTTATGAAGAGATTTGCAGACATACGCTCTCCATTCTTATTGCCCAGCTTCGCAGGATAACAGATTCCGGCTTCCAGCTGGTGCCTTCTTTTCATCCAAGTAAGGAGTGTGCACAGGTCAAGCGCTATCTGGATTCTAACTATGGGGAAGATATCAATCTGGATCAGCTGGCGGCATTAAGTCATCTGAACAAATATTATCTAAGCCACGAGTTTACACGATATTATGGGATTTCTCCCATTAATTATCTGAACCGGCGCAGGATTGAGGTTTGCAAAAATCTTCTGGAAAATACAGATCACGATATTTCTGACATTGCCCATCTTGCAGGCTTTTCTTCCCAGAGCTATCTGGCGCAGAGTTTTCGGAAATCTTGCGGTATGACGGCTATGGAGTACAGACGAAGCAGGCGTGAATAAACAGAGATATTATTTCCGCGAGGCGTTTTTTGTGAACAAGGTTCACAGAAAACCCGAGAATTGCGGCACGAAATCATCCTGCGTCAATATAGCAGATACTTAATTTTCGATGTACTAGTCACGGAGTGACCAGTAACGTTTTGGCTAAAATGCCAAAAAACAGTTGAAGACACAAGTAAAAACTTGTATAATTACTATAGTAAAAAGTGAAATCATATTAAAATCATATACAGGAGGAAACTATTATGAAAGAAGTGAATGACAAAAAAGAGAGCATGAAGCCTATGAGTCAGGCAGCTGTTGAGCTGGATGATGAAGCGTTGGATCAGGTCAGCGGAGGCCTGAAGAGGCTGGACAGCGATTGGAAGCCGGAAATAACAGAGGTTTGCAAGTTATGCGGCTCCACCAGAAACGTCCGTGGTGGTTTATGCCTGGCATGCAAAAACAAATGTTAACAGCAAAAGAAAGGATAAATTTAAAACGGTATTATGCTTTCACGAGAAAAAACAAAGACAGACGATCAAAGGCAGGATGTAAATGATTATCCGGTGAAAGAACAATATGTTTTAAGCAGATTATTGCCCGAGTATGTATCCTTATACCGGATAGAGCTTAATTCCGGCAAATATGAAATACTGAGACTGGATGCGAATACCAATGCCAGGCAGCTGGCGGAGACAGATCCCCATCCGCCTGAAAATTTTGATGAATATACGAGAAGATATGCAGACAATTTTATTCTAGATGAAGAGAAAGAAGAGTTTATAGACTGGCATCTCTGCGCAAATATGAAAAGAAGGCTTTTACATGAAGAGAAGCTTACTTACCATTACCACAGTGTTTCAAAGGAAGGGAAAGATAGCTATTATGAAGCCTATGTAGTGAAGGGAAAGACAGATGATGAGACCTTTGATGCTTTTCTTGGATATCGCAATATAGACAGTATCCTTTACAAAGAAAAGGAAATCCAGGAGAAACTGCAAAAAGCATTGAATGAGGCCAGATTAGGAAATGAGATCATTTCCTCCATTGCCAGAACGTACCAATATATTTCCAGAATTGATATCCAGGCGGATTATTTTGAGGAAATTTCCAACAGGGATGTGGAGCATCTGAAATATATTCATTCAGGTACTCTGTCTGAAAACAACAAAAGAGTTTGCCGTGGACTGGTGGCAGAAGAGTATCAGGATGCTTTTGAAAAATTTACAGATATCTCTACACTGCCGGAACGAATGAAAGACGAAGAATCCGTCGTTATGGAATACCGGATGAAGGATGGAAGCTGGCATAGTCTGCGCTTTATTGAGAAGAAAAGGGATGAGACTGGCCGCCTGACCCATGTTCTTTGTGCGATTCGAAGTATCAGTGATGCGAAGAGAAGGGAGCAGACTCTTATATACCAGGCTGCTGAAGCAAAGAAGGATGCGGCGGTTAAAACCAGGTTTCTGTCTAATATGAGCCATGATATCCGAACTCCTATGAATGGGATCATAGGCATGGTTGAACTGGCAAACCGTTATCCCAATGACCCTGAAATACAACAAAAATGCAGGGATAAGATTATGGATTCCTCCAGATATCTGGTTTCCCTTGTAAACGATATACTGGATATGAATAAACTGGAGTCGGGAGATATTGTTGATCAGGAGCTTACTTTTGATCTGACAGAAATCCTGAGCAGGATCAACACAGAAAAGCAGCTTCAGGCAGCTGAGAAAAATATAGAATGCATTGTGGATTGGGAAAAATCAGAGCTAAGTCATATATTATTAACCGGAAATCCTGTTTATTTGGAACGGCTTCTGAATGCGATTTCTGATAATGCGGTGAAATTTACAGAACCAGGCGGAAGAATCCATGTATGGTGTAAAGAGAAGTTTGCAGATGAAAAGCGGGTAGTGTATGAATTTGGCTGTGCAGATAATGGTCCTGGTATGAGCCAGGAGTTTGTGGCACATGCGTTTGACCTTTTTGCCCAGGAGAAGGAAACCAGCCGGTCGAAATATGAAGGCACCGGACTGGGACTTCCCATTGCAAAGAAGCTGGCAGACAGAATGGGCGGCACGATCCGGATCGAAAGTAAAGAGGGAACCGGCACAACTGTGATCATGACAATTCCGTTCAAAATCGGAGAAGCAGAAAAAGCCCGGAAACTGGAAGATTTTGTAAAGGACCAGAATACGATTTCCCTTGAAGGTCTCCGGGCATTAGTAGTTGATGATAATGAGCTGAACAGGGAAATCGCCAGCTTTATCCTGGAAGATAACGGGCTTCTTGTGGATTGCGCCAAAGACGGACTGGAGGCAATTGGGAAATTTGAAAAGTCCGAGCCAGGGTATTATGACGTGATTTTAATGGATATCATGATGCCAAACTTAAACGGCTGGGATACTGCCCGGAGAATTCGTTCCATGAAAAGATCAGATGCAGAGCGCGTACCGGTTATTGCCATGAGTGCCAATGCATTTGCAGAAGACATTATAAACAGCCGGATATCTGGCATGGATGAGCATCTTACCAAACCCCTTGAACCGGCAAGGCTTGTAAATGTACTTAAGGATTGTATCTGGAGGAGAAAACATAAGCTGTAAACAGGCTGTTGATCAGTGGAGGAAGGATGCGTGCAATGAGCAACAGCTGCATCCTTGATCGTTGCAAAATCAGAAAAGAAGCTTGATATTGACAAATATATGAGTTAAAATCAGAAGACATAATTCGTTTATATTTTATTGGTTTATGTCAAAAAATTTGTCAGGAGAAAACAGATATGAGTAGTAAATCTAATACACAGGCAATGGAAACGGAAAAAATCCCACGTCTTTTGGCGCAGCTTGCAATTCCTGCTGTTGTGGCACAGATCATTAATCTTTTGTACAACATTGTAGACCGTATTTATATTGGACACATTCCCGGTGTTGGCGCGGCAGCATTAACCGGTGTGGGGTTATTTACGCCAATTCTTATGCTGATTAATGCCTTTGCCATGCTCGCAGGTTCAGGAGGTGCTCCCAGAGCTGCAATTTCCATGGGAAAAAAGGATAATGCGACAGCGGAAAAGATTCTTGGAAACTGTTTTTCGCTTCTTATTCTTATGGCTGTGGCCCTTACGGTGATTTTTTTCGCTTTCGCTCCACAGCTTCTGACAATGTTTGGTGCCAGTGATAAGACCCTTCCTTATGGAGTGTCATACGCAAGAATTTATATACTGGGAAGTATTTTTGTCCTGATCGTAATGGGAATGAATCCTTTTATCACCACACAGGGATTTGCAAAGATCAGTATGATGACTACTGTGATCGGTGCGGTGATCAACATTATTCTGGATCCTGTTTTTATTTTTGTATTTGACCTGGGCGTAAGCGGTGCTGCAATTGCTACTGTTTTGAGTCAGGCTGTTGGTGCTATCTGGATTCTTCGTTTCCTGTCAGGAAAAAAGACCATTCTCCATCTCAGGAAAGAAAATTTCAAATTACAAAAAGAGATTATTTTACCATGCCTTGGGCTTGGAATATCCACTTTTGTCATGTTGTCCACAGAAAGTATTCTGTCCATCAGTTTCACATCCAGCCTTTCAAGATATGGCGGAGATCTTGCTGTTGGCGCTATGACTATTATCACAAGTGTCAGTCAGCTTGCAACCTTACCGCTGCAGGGAATATGCCAGGGCGGACAGCCGATTATGAGTTATAATTTCGGCGCCGGCAATAAAGAGCGTGTTAAAAAAGCATTTTTTACGCAGTTTACAGTCTGCACGGTTTTTACCGGCTGTTTCTGGCTGATCATGCTTCTGTTTCCCAAGCTCTTTGCAGGTATTTTCTCTAATGATACGGATCTGATCACGTATACCGCATGGGCACTGAGAATCTATATGGCTGGTATTTTTTCACTGGGATTCCAGGTTTCCTGTCAGCAGAGCTTTATGGCACTGGGACAGGCGAAAGTCAGTCTGCTGCTTGCATGCTTAAGAAAACTGATCCTGTTGATTCCGCTGATCTTTATTCTGCCGCTTTTCATTCAGAATAAGGTATTTGCCGTTTTTCTGGCTGAACCAATCAGCGATATACTGGCAGCAATCATTACAACTTCAACTTTCTTCAGACGATTTGATAAAATACTGGATAGAAGATAAGAATAAAAGCCATTTGGTTGGATATGTTTCTGACTGAATGGCTTATTTTTTTGCTACGGCAACCGAATTCAGGCTGAATATGGCGGAAACACATCTTTATACAATCTTAATACAGAATCAGATACTCTTATACCATCTTTAAAGGCAATTATATATAATGGGTGCAACAAAAAAGTAATCATTCGTAAGGAGTTTTGATCATTTATGCCGGAAAAATCATATAAGAAAAAACATCTGACATCTTTTCAGCTAATAATTCTGGGATTTGCAGGAGTGATCCTTTTGGGAGGCATTCTTTTAATGCTTCCATTTTCATCTGTAGATAGAATACCAACTCCGTTTCATGAGGCTCTTTTTACAGCCACTTCTGCAGTATGCGTTACAGGGCTTGTGGTAAAGGATACCGGAAGCTACTGGTCTCTGGCAGGACAGACAATTATTCTTGTACTTATACAAATAGGCGGACTGGGAGTGGTAACGGTGGCTGCATCTGTTTCCCTTCTTTCCGGTAAAAAAATATCCCTTATGCAGAGAAGTACCCTGCAGGATGCGATTTCCGCGCCTAAGGTTGGCGGAATCGTCAGATTGACAAGATTTATTTTAAAGGGGACATTTTTGATTGAAGCTGCAGGGGCATTGTTACTGCTGCCGGTTTTTTTATGGGATTACAAGGGAAAGGGAATCTGGCTGTCAGTCTTTCATTCTATTTCCGCTTTTTGTAATGCAGGATTTGATATTCTGGGAACATCTGCAAATCCTTTTCCCTCTCTGACCGGGTATTCTGCAAATGTTCTTGTAAATGTAGTGATTATGCTTCTGATCATCATAGGGGGAATCGGTTTTCTCACCTGGGACGATATTTATACCAACAAACTGAAGGTTAAACGTTATCGCATGCAAAGCAAGATTATCCTTGTGACTACTGCATGCCTGATTTTAATTCCGATCATTTTTTTCTTCACCTGTGATTTGAAAAATCTATCCGCAGGGAATCGCTTATTAGCTGCGGCGTTCCAATCGGTAACTACAAGAACTGCCGGATTTAACACGATTGATATTTCAAAGATGAGTGAAGCCTCAAAAGCTGTTATGATATTGTTAATGCTGATTGGCGGTTCACCTGGTTCTACAGCTGGTGGAATGAAAACCACAACGTTTACAGTTCTTTTGTTAAATGCAATTGCCACATTCCGAAGCCAGGAAAATGCAGGGGCTTTTGGCAGGAGGCTGGAATATCATGTGATAAAAAATGCGGCGACAATAGCCATACTTTATTTTACGTTATTTTTTTGCGGCGGACTTGCAATCAGTGTATATGAAGAGCTTCCTCTTTTAGACTGCCTGTATGAAGCTGCTTCAGCTGTGGGAACAGTAGGACTCACACTGGGAATTACACCGAAGCTTCATATGTTTTCGCAAATTGTGCTGATTATACTGATGTATCTGGGGCGTGTAGGTGGTCTGACTCTGATTTATGCGGTGCTTTCAAGAAGAAACAGGGGAAATGCAAAACTGCCTCTGGAGAAAATAACAGTTGGATAAGAAGGAGAAAATATAATTATGAAAAATGTATTGCTTATTGGACTTGGAAGATTTGGAAGACATATTGCTATGCAGCTGAATCAGCTGGGACATGAAATTATGGCAGTTGACTGGAATGAGGAGAGAGTAGATAAAGCATTACCATTTGTGACCAATGCGCAGATTGGTGACAGCACCAATGCTGAATTTTTGCGTTCCCTTGGAATAGGAAATTACGATATCTGTTTTGTAACCATTGGAGGAAGCTTTCAGAATTCTCTTGAAACAACTTCTCTTCTGAAAGAACTGGGAGCGAAACTGGTGATATCTAGGGCTGAGCGTGATGTTCAGGAAAAATTCCTTTTGCGTAATGGTGCGGATAAAGTGGTTTATCCGGAAAAGCAGGTTGCAAAGTGGGCCTCGATCCGTTATACAGATGATCATATCCTCGACTATATGGAGGTGGATGCATCCCATGCGATTTTTGAAGTGGAAGTGCCAGAAGAATGGGTTGGAAAAACAGTAGGAGAACTGGATATCAGAAAACGCTACAATATTAATATTCTGGCAGTAAAAAATGAAGGAGAATTTGGTATTGCAATTTCACCGGATACGTATTTTGAAGAGAATCATAAATTACTGGTATTAGGGGAATACAGAGCCCTTCAGAAATGTTTCCGAATATAATATAGTCATTTGTTATGAAGAGGCTGCTATAGAGGTGAAGACAATGGCAGAAGGAATATTGGCTGTTACTGTATTTTGTTTGTTTGGACTTGGATTTTATATTGCAAATAAAGCAGATCAGTTTTGGGGCGAAATTCAGGAAAATACGGAAGAAAAACAGCAGTCATCGAAGATATTGTTTTTGAATACTCTTTCGGATGAAGAATTGTTAAGAGAGATTCATGAGTGTAAAATTGAATATAAGGAAGCTGAAATTATAATTTTTGATGGACAGTCCGGGTATGAAAAAAAGGATTTTGACCATAATACAGTCGCATGATATAATTGCAAAAACGGCAGAAAAGGGGACTGGCAGGATGAGTCTGGGAATTGAAGAGGATAATAAAAAAACAGATGAACATATCCTTGTTTGTCTGTCAGCAGCACCCTCCAATAAGAAAATAATAGATACAGCGGCAAAAATGGCGAATGCGTTGCAGGCACGTTTTACAGCCTTGTACGTTCGCACTGGCACAAAATCAGAAGACTTAGATAAAGAAAAACTGGAAGAACATATTCGGTATGCAGAAAATCTGGGTGCAGAAATCGTAATGACTCACGGGGAAAACATACCGGTACAGATCGCAGAGTATGCCAGACTATCAAATGTTACTAAAATTGTGATTGGACAAAGTAATGCCCGACGAAATCATTTTTTCAGTAAAGTGACTCTGACAGAAAAACTGATTGAAATTGTACCAGATATTGATATCCATATTATTCCGGATACGGTCAAAACAGGAAACTACCAGAAACGGTCATTTACATGGTATATGGAAAAACCGTCTGCAAAGGATTATTTCCTGACAGTTTTTATATTTGCAGTATGTACTCTGATTGGTCTGCTGTTTCAGAAGCTGGATTTCACGGACACGAATATTGTAACCATATACATTCTGGGGGTTTTGCTTACTTCCATTGTGACAGATGGTTATCTATGCAGTGTGGCTGGTTCTTTCTTAAGTGTCTTTTTATTTTGCTTTTTTCTGACAGAACCAAGGATGTCTTTTCAGACCTATGCGGTGGGTTATCCGGTGACCTTTCTCATAATGCTAATTTCATCCGTACTTACAGGGGCACTTGCGGCAAAGCTGAAAACACATGCAAAGCTTTCTGCACAGCTTGCCTTTCGTACACAGATTTTGTTTGATACAGACCGTTTGCTGCAAAAGGCTAAAGGCGAGATAGAGATTCTTGATGTTACCTGTACACAGCTCCTTCGCCTGCTAAACCGTAATATCACAGCATATGTAGTAGAAAATGGAGCATTATCAGAAGGGAAGCTTTTCTCTGGAGAGGAAAGAGAGGACGCGGAAGATTTTTTAACACCTGAAGAACAGAAGATAGCTAGATGGGCCTATGAAAACAGACAGCGTGCCGGTGCATCCACACATCATTTTCCACAGGCCAAATGCTTATATCTGGCAATTCGGAGCGGGAACAATGTTTACGGTGTAATAGGAATACCGCTGCAGAAAGAAACACTGGACTCTTTTGAATACAGTATCCTGCTGTCCGTGATAAATGAATGTGCACTTGCAATGGAAAACGCACAAAATGCCATGGAAAAAGAGAAAAATGCAGTGATAGCCAAAAACGAACAGCTGCGGGCAGATCTTCTTCGGGCAATTTCCCATGATCTTCGAACTCCCCTTTGCTCCATTTCAGGCAATGCAGACATGCTTCTTAGCAACAGTGAACGGTTGGATGAAGCTACAAAGCATCAGATCTATACGGACATTTATGATGATTCTGAATGGCTGATCGGAGTTGTGGAGAATCTGCTTTCCATTACCAGGCTAAATGATGGAAGACTGAAATTCAAATTTACAGATCAGCTGCTTGATGAGGTGATCGCAGAGGCTCTGCGGCATATCAGCCGGAAGCATGACGATTATAAAATCGTAACTGACTGTGAAGAACTTGTTCTTGCACGTATGGATGTCCGCCTTATTATACAGGTTCTGGTAAATTTAATTGATAATGCCATAAAATATACGCCGCCAGGTACTGTAATCTGCATCCGGGGAACTAAAGCAGATGGAAAAGCGCAGATAAGCGTGGAGGATAATGGTCCTGGGATTCCGGAAGAAATGAAGCCGCATATTTTCCAGATGTTTTATACCGGCAAAACAACGGTTGCAGATAGTCACCGAAGTCTGGGACTGGGGCTGGCGCTTTGTCACTCTATTATAGAAGCCCATGACGGAACCCTGATTCTGACGGACCATGATCCCCATGGATGTAATTTTACTTTTACTTTACCATTAAGTGAGGTGACATTGAATGAATAAAACATTAATTCTGGTGGTTGAGGATGACAGACCTATAAGAAATCTGATCATTACGACGCTAAAGACACATGACTATAAATATCTGGCAGCAGAGAATGGTTCTTCGGCCATTCTGGAAGCTTCCTCTCATCATCCGGATATTGTTCTTCTTGATCTCGGGCTTCCAGATATGGAAGGGGTAGAGGTAATAAAGAAAATCCGTACCTGGTCGAACATGCCGATTATTGTGATCAGTGCCAGAAGTGAGGATACAGATAAAATTGAAGCACTGGACGCTGGTGCAGATGATTATATTACAAAACCGTTTTCCGTGGAGGAATTGCTTGCGCGTATTCGTGTTACGCAAAGGAGACTTGCAATAACGCAGACCGGAGAACAGCAGGAAACCTCTGTTTTTAAAAATGGTGAATTAGAGATCGATTATTCGGCTGGCTGTGCCTATCTGAAGGGTGAAGAATTACATCTGACTCCTATTGAGTATAAGCTGCTCTGCCTTTTATCCCGTAATGTGGGAAAAGTATTGACACATACATTTATTACCCAGCAGATCTGGGGACAGTGTTCTGAAAATGATATTGCTTCCCTCCGCGTTTTTATGGCAACACTTCGAAAAAAACTGGAACCAGAAAAAAATGGTGTGCAATACATCCAGACGCATATTGGAATCGGATATCGTATGATCAGAATTGAAAGCAATAGTCTGGCCAGGTAATTATTTCCTTAAAAATCATTCTTGAATTACCTTCCTGTTTGTGATAAAATGCCTATTTGCATAAAAACGGGAGGTGCTATATGACATTTTATCAGGAACTTCAGTTGAATCAGGCAGGTTCAAAAGACCTGCTGAAAAAAAGTGAGACCGCAAAAGAAAAAATCTATCATCTGTTTGTATATATGGCGAAGGTAGCGGTCACGATGGCGTTTTGTTTTTTATTTGTTACTATTTTCAGCATTCTGCTTGGAAATGAGAACAGTATTGTAGGAGTCGTAGTCTTATTATGTCTTATGGTATTTCGAAATGCCGATCTCGGAATCCATACCGGACAGTCTACCATGCTTCTGGCTTTGTTTTTCGCAGTTATGACAGTGTGTCCACATCTGGCAAATCAGCTTTCCCCGGTATCGGGAATGCTGTTAAATATTGCTGCATTGGCAGTGTTGATTCTGTTCGGCTGTCATAATCCATTTATGTTTAATCAGTCCACACTTGTTCTTGGATATCTGTTGCTGTATGGATATGATGTAACAGGGAAAAGTTATGAGATGAGACTGGTGGGAATGGCAGCAGGAGCTGTACTTACCTGTCTGGTATTTTATCGGAATCACAGAAACCGGGTTTATAAAAGAAAGATACAGGATGTACTGCAGGAATTTGCTCTCTCTTCTTCCAGGACAAAATGGCAGTTATGTCAGATCCTGTGCGTACCGGCTGTACTTTGTATTGCAGAGCTTTTTAAAATGCCACGTGCAATGTGGGCAGGTATTGCAGCTATGTCAGCGATCTTACCGTTTATGGAAGACATGCAGTACAGAGTGAAGAAAAGAATTGTGGGAAATATTGCAGGAGTTCTTTGTTTTACAGCATTGTATTTCCTGCTTCCGTCATCCATCTATGCATATATAGGAATCCTTGGCGGAATCGGTGTTGGATTTTCCGCAAAATATGGCTGGCAGGCTGTATTTAATACATTTGGCGCTTTGGCTATCGCTGCAGAGAGTTATGGATTAAAGGGTGCAGTCAGTCTCAGGGTGATTCAGAATGTATTTGGTGTTGTGTTTGCTCTGGTATTTTGTGCTATGTTTTATTGGGTTATGTCAAAAGAAAACAGATGTGAGTAGTAAATCTAATAGACTTTTGAGAAAACATGTTGTACTTGATATGGTATGTGAAACACGGAGGAAGAAATGGATAAAGCGTTTTTCGAAATCAGAAATGAAATCGGGAAATGCTTTTTATTTCCGCAGTTTTTTGTTCTGTAAATTTCAGTGTACCCAATCTTAATAAAGTGGTATAGTAAATCTAAACAGACTTTGGAGAAAATTGTAATTGTATTACCTAAAAAGGATAGAAGCGAGACTATGCATTGTATTAGAATTACAAAAGAAAACATTGATAAGGAACATATCTGCTGTGCTATGTCAGGAAAACAGAGTATCGTAAAAAAAGAGTGGTTAAAACAGCGCTTTGAAAATGAGTTGGTAGAGGAGAAACGAATATGGTAAAAATTATTTCAGACAGTACCTGTGACCTTTCGCAGGAGTTATTAAGAAAATATGAGATTGACATTCTTCCACTTCATATTCTTCTGGGTGATAAAGAATATGAGGATGGAAAAAACATTACTCCGGATCAGATTTATACCTGGTCTGACGCAAATAAGACAACGCCTAAAACTTCTGCTCCTGCCCTGGCAGATGCCATGGAGCTTTTCCGCCCATATGCAGAGGCTGGAAGGGAAATTGTCTGCTTTTCTATTTCTGCAGGCATGTCCACCTCTGGAAATGTGATGCGCCTTGCTGCTGAAGAACTGGGGGCTTCTGACCGAATAAAAGTAATCGATTCTGCAAACCTTTCTACCGGTATCGGTCTTCTTGTAGTAGAAGCTGCAATTATGGCAAAGAATAACCGGACAGCTTCCCAGATTGTTTCTGAGATAGAGCGGTTAAAACCAAATGTGAGAGCAAGCTTTGTGGTAGATACCCTTACCTATTTATACCGTGGTGGACGCTGCAATGCAGTAGCGGCTATGGCCGGCGGTGTTTTAAAACTGCATCCCAGGATTGTAGTAGAAAATGGCGTTATGAATGCTTCTAAAAAATATCGAGGGAAAATTAATTCTGTTATCATGGACTATGTTAAAGATATGGAAAAAGATTTAAAAAATGCGAGACCAGAACGTGTATTTATAACACATTCCGGCTGCAAACAGGAAACTGTAGAGAAAGTGCGGGCTTATCTGGAAGAACTAGACGTTTTTGATGAGATATTGGAAACAAGGGCAGGTGGTGTGATATCAAGCCATTGTGGACCTGGTACATTAGGTGTTTTGTATATTGCAAAATAAGGAATACGCGTGGATTGAAAGGAAATAACGAGCTATTTGCCCGATCAGCATACATGCACGGTCGCAAAGGGGAAGTGCCTTCTTAGAATAAGCAGTATTCTTTGGAATCAGGTCATATCGCGAAGGAAAATTATTGGATTAAAAATAATTTTACTGGCTGTAATGATAGTGACAATAAAATTCTTTTACTATATTCTGATAATGTAAAGATTTCATAATATTGATTGTGGAAAGGGGGCAGCAGAATGAAGAAAAGGATATTGACTTTGTTGACTGTAATTGCAATACTGGCAGGAATTGCGGTACCGGTAAGGGCAGAAGAAACTGTTTCGGAAGAAGCCGTGGAGTGCCTGACAGAGATGCCTTATGAAGCATTACCGGAAGAGGATTTTGAGTTTGATGAAGACAGCAGAACAATTACTGCGTATATCGGAACATCTGTGGATGTTATTATACCGCGTACGATTGGTGATGTGCCGGTAGAAAATATTTCTTATAATGCTTTTGAATGTGCAAGAGATTATGTGCATTCGGATATGGCAACCAATCAGAAGGAAGGCGAGTGGCTGCCAATGCGCTGTCTGATTCTGCCGGAGACATTGAAGTCTATAGAGGATAGTGCTTTTACCCACTGCCATGATCTGGAAACTGTGATTTGTTATGCACCTCTGGAAAATACGAATAAAGGTTTATTTGAGGAATGTAAGGGATTGAAAACAGTGATTTTTGTGAACGGGGTTGGAGAGATGGACAATTACCTGTTTAATTACTGTAAGAATTTGAAGACCGTATGGTGGAAAGGAAAGGTAAACAGAATCGGGGTACAGTGTTTTGGAGCTACAGGTTTGGAGCAGTTCTGTGTGAATGCGAAGAATATTGACAGCTGTGCATTTATCGGATGTGAAGATTTGAAGGAAATACACATTCGCAGCGGAGTTGAGAATCTTAATATGACAGCATTTGCAATGCTGACAGGAATCGAAACAATTTGTCTGGAAGGGATTGATCCAGATGTAATGGAAGCAGACTGGGTGAACTTACAGAACAGCACAGTTACTATCCTGGTGCCAGAGGATACTACTGATGAACAGCTGCAGCTTGTGACTCAGAAGTTTGCAAGTGCATATATAATTATAAATAAATCCCAGGTACAGAAGGGTAGCTGCCAGCTGTCGGAGAATCCAATGCCGGATATTGATGGCATAGTTGGTGAATATGGTATTTAACCGAATCAAGTAGCGAAGCGGACCTGGAATATCCGCTTGACAGGGAAATCTGATTAACCGTCGAGGTACATTAACATTGTATGCATGAAAAGATCCCAGTAAAGTGGAGGCGTTTTAGCCATTCGCTTTGCAAAGGGATCTTTTTCTGATTTGCATACTCAAATGTCTGCAAAAACAGGTTATTTTGATCCGAAGAATATAGAATAGTTAAGCTATATATGATAATATAAAGATATCATACACATAGGAGCTTCGATAATTTGAACACAGGTCACGAAGCGACTGCGTTCATGAGCAAGTAGCAAAGCGGACCTGGAATATCCGCTTTACTTTCTCAGAAAGGAAAACAAATGAGAAAAGCAATCGTATATGCATCTGTGCATCATGGAAATACAGAAAAATTAGTAAAGCGCATAGCAGAAGAGTGTCAGGTTGATTTGATTGATGCTGTAAAGCAGCCAAATGCAGATCTGAGCAGCTATGATATGATTGGTTTTGCATCGGGAATCTATTTTTCGAAATTTCATCAATCATTATTGGGATTTGCGGAGAAAAACTTACCAGACAACAAAAAGGTATTTCTGATTTGTACTTATGGTGGAAATGCGAACTATAAATCCATAGAGCAGATTTTGAGTAAGAAGCATTCTAAGGTAATTGGAAAATTCGGATGCAAGGGCTATGACACATTTGGTCCATTTAAACTGGTTGGTGGAATTGCAAAAGGGCATCCAGATGCTGAAGATATTAAAAATGCAGTTGAGTTTGTAAAAGGATGCCAGATAAAACATGGTTGATAGTATTTCTTGATTTTAGAGATGGAAATATTGCGATTGGGGAAGGAAAATGAGGATAAATTAATCTGTTAAAAGGAGAGCGAAAATGATGATTAGAGACGCAAAAGAAAAAGACATTCCGAGAATTTTAGAGTTATTAAAACAGGTGCTGCAAATTCATGCAGATATAAGACCTGATATTTTTATTCCGGGTACAACAAAATATACCATAGACGAATTGAGAGAGATTTTGAAGAATAAAGAAACACCAATATATGTTGCAGTAAATGAGGCTGATGTTTGCGTAGGGTATGCATTTTGTCAATTACGGGAGCAGCCTTTTTCAAACAATATGGTTCCATTTAAATCTCTTTTTATTGATGATCTGTGTATTGATCAGGAAGCACGAGGTCAGCATATTGGTGAAAGCCTGTTTGAATATGTAAAAAACGAAGCAAAGCAGCTGGGCTGCTATGAAGTGACATTGAATGTATGGACAGGAAATACTTCAGCAGAAAAGTTTTATGAGAAAATGGGGATGCGAACAAAAGAAAGACAAATGGAATACATATTATAAGTCCTGTTTTTATGGTATTATTAAAAAACAATGTGGACTGGATATCAGATGGAGGGACCTATGACAGAAAGAGAAAAAATGCTGGCAGGAGAACTGTACGATTGTGGAGATGCGGAACTGCTGACACAATGGCATAAGGCAAAAGATCTGGTAAGAGATTATAATCAGATGAATTCTGCGGATGCAGATGAAAAAGAACGAATTCTGAATGAACTTCTTGGCGGAAAAGGCAAAAACTTATGGATAACGGCTCCTTTTTACGTTGACTATGGTAATAATATCTACTTCGGAAATAACTGTGAAGTAAATATGAATTGTACCTTTCTTGATGACAATATAATTCGTATCGGTGATAATGCCTTAATTGCACCGAATGTACAGATTTATACGGCATTTCATCCGACAAATGCCATAGATCGCTTCGGGATACCTAAAGAAGACGGATCATTTGAATTTTGTAAAACACAAACAGCACCAGTTATCATTGGAAATAATGTATGGATTGGTGGCGGAGCTATTATTTTACCGGGCGTTACCATCGGGAATAATGTTGTGATTGGAGCAGGCAGTGTTGTAACAAAAAATATTCCCGACAATGTGATTGCTGTAGGCAGTCCTTGCAGAGTGGTCCGTAGGAATCAGTAACAAACATGTTTTATCCAGATAAATATACAAGTGGGAGATATTATGCTTGAAATACAGAAGAAAATTGAATTACTACAGAAAATTGCACATCGATTTAATGAGGCAAATATAGAGTGGGCTTTAGGCGCATCTATGCTGCTGTACTTTAAAGGGATTATTTCAGAATTTCATGATATTGATTTAATGATCTCTGTTCATGATGCTGAACAGGTCCGGACGATTTTATCAGAAATGGGAGAACTTCACACACCGATTTGATTTCCGGTATTATTGCAGTTATATCGGTATTGGTAGGAACTTATATGACGTCAAGTGGAATCAAAAACTGTAAATAAAAGATTTTAGGGTTAGGAGGGATTAATAGAACTATGAGCAAAAGATTGCTGGTAGAGCAGAAGCATACAAAAGCGGGAATAGAGTTTATCAAAGAAGGTCTGGAAGAGTTTGGCATAGAGAAAAAGCAGACCATAAAGACAATGCTTTTAGTAGAGGAAGTATTGGTGAAATTAAGGGAGCATGCCAAAGACCCTGATGAAAATATCTGCATTATTTTGAATAAAAGGTTTGGCAGGGTATATGTGAATCTGTCACTCCGTGGTGAGAAATTCCAGTTTATTTATGGTCATACCATAGAAGAAGTACTGGACCAGGAAAATGATGATCTTCAGAGCGCACAGGAAAAAGAAGAAAAAATAATCCGGGATGTCCTTCTCAAGGCGAATGAAGAAAGACTGCGCTATAAAAACAAGAACAACATGAACCTGGTAGAAATTACAGTACAGAAAAATCCCCATGCCATGGTATTACATACAATGCTGGCTTTAATAGCTGCAATCGTAATAGGTGTATTGATGAAGGTGTTTGTACCTTCAGGCGTGAACGAAGCACTGAACAATACTATTTTTACATCTATCAGCACAATGTTCCTGAATGCTTTGAAGATGATTATAGGCCCGGTAGTATTTTTCTCCATAGCATGCTGCATTTCCCAATTTGGAGATCTGAAAGAAGCCGGACGTATTGGTGGAAAAGTCATGGGCTTTTACCTGCTTACCACGGTTCTGGCAATTCTTACGGCAACAGGTGTGTTTGAATTATTGAAGCCAGGTAATCCAGAGCTTGCGGCAAAACTGGCTGGAGATGCAGCTACGGTGTCGGTTTCGGATGTAAGTATTTCAATCAAGGATACAATTGTAGGAATCATTCCGGCAAACTTTGTAAAACCGTTTTTAGATTCCAACATGATGCAGCTCATCTTTTTGGCAGTTCTGATTGGAATTGCATTAGAGAAGATCGGGGAGCATTCCAGATTATTAAAGGATATATTCGAAGCATGCAATGACCTGTTCCTGAAGATTACAGTGATGCTGGTACGCTTCATACCTGTTGCAACCTTTTGCTCCATTGTATCGGTTGTATTAAAGACAGGACCGGATGTGCTGTTGTCCATGCTGGCCATGCTGGGAACTTTTGCAGTAGGAATCGTGGCGATGATCATTGTATATTGTATATTACTTGGAGTAATCGGCCGTTTGAATCTGATTCCCTTTTTGAAAAAATACAGTCCCACAATGCTTCAGGTGTTCGGCATGGCTTCCAGTAATGCGGCGATCATTGTGAACATGGATGCCTGCGAGAATAAACTTGGTATATCAAAGAAAATCTATTCCCTATCTATTCCCCTGGGGGCAACGGTAAATATGGACGGAACCTGTATATATCTGGTGATATTTGGCATGGCACTGGCAAGAGTTTTCGGTGTTGATATCAACGGTGGAATGATGCTGTCTATGTTTTTCTCCGTGTTTGTTCTTTCTGTAGGTGCGCCAGGAGTTCCAGGAGCGGGGCTTGTATGCCTGTCTGTACTTCTGACACAGTTGAATGTTCCGCTTGCAGGAATCGGACTGGTCATGGGACTGGACTCCCTGCTTGGAATGATGCGTGCAATGAGCAACAGCCTGGGCGATGTGACAGCAACCCTAATTGTTGCAAAATCAGAAAAGAAGCTTGATATGGAAAAATATATGAGTTAGATTGAAGAAACTATAAAAAATAGGTATTAAGCTTTCGTATAGAAGCTACATGCCAATCCATGGTTTATGTCAGGTACATGCACTTGCTTATAATATATTTAATTAGTTTAGATGATTGGCGTTATCTGCAAATATGAGAAAACAACGCATAGAATTTCTCCAATTTTTAAATATTTGACGACGGTCAGGACGGTGATTTATACTACAAATACCATTGAATCCCTGAATTCTACCTACCGGAAACTGAATCGCCAGAGAAGCGTATTTCCAAGCGATACAGCTCTATTAAAGGCACTGTATCTTGCCACATTTGAAGTTACCAAGAGATGGACCAGTACGATCCGGAACTGGGCACAGGTGTATGGTGAACTGAGTATTATGTACGAAGGGCGCCTTCCAGAGTAACGAATAAACAGGCGAATAAGACGGGCGGAAAACCGTCTGCTCTCACAAAGTTCTTCCTCAGCTTAGCATTCCATTTCCTTCGTATGCCACGCCCCCACGCAGTGAATAGCCCCTCACGTCCCCTTTTCCGACGCGGAGACGTAAAGTGGTGTCATGAGCAGGAGTTAAGGTGTAGGTGACATTCTTCCCCTTCCATTTAAGATCCACGCGGATGTTTCCGCGGGCAATGAACCCCGTGGCTTCCCCATTTCTCCAGGAGGGTGGGAGTGCAGGGAGAAGGACAAGCTCTTCGCCCTGGCTTTGAACCAGGATCTCGGCAACCGCAGCACTGTAACCTAAATTTCCATCAATCTGGAACGGTGGGTGGGCACAAAATAAATTGGGATAGATACCACCTCTTCGTATTTCCATTTCTTCCATTGGATCTACTACACAAAACAGGTTTTTCATAATTTTCTCTACATGAGCGCCATCCTCCATACGGGCCCACATCAGAACCTTCCAAGCCAGACTCCATCCGGTTCCCTCGTCCCCCCGAAGTTCAAGACTCTTTCTCACTGCGTTATACAATTCAGGTGTCTGCGGAGTAATGCCACAGCCAGGATGAAGCTCATAAAGATGAGAAACATGGCGATGATGCACGTCCTGCTCCGGAAATTCCTGGTTCCATTCCAGAATCTGTCCCTTGCTTCCAACAGCAGTAGGTACCATGCGCTCCAGCGCTTCCAGTGCATCACACATTATCTGATTCTGCAAACCAAGCACTTCACAGCCTTTCACATAATCCCGAAACAGATTTCTTGCAATGGCCAGGGTATTTTCGCTGTATTCTGCCACGGAACAATCCTCATAAAACAGATTTTCCGGTGAGGTAGCGGGACAGATGGCGAGTCCCTGATCTGTTTCCTGAAGCTGAGCCAGACAGAATCGCACATTTTCCTCAAGAATAGGCATAATATCCTTCAAATACTCTTTATCTTCTGTAAATAAGTACTGGTCGAACAGATTACGGCAGAGCCATGCCTCACCAAATGACCAGAACGCCCACACCGCCTTTCCTGTTGCAGGAGAGGTTTTACCCCAGATATCCGTGTTGTGAAAGCAGGCAGTTCCCTCACAGTTAAGCAGTTCTCTGGCGGTTTTCTGTCCGTTTTTTACCAGCGCTTTGCAAAGATTTACCAGCGGTTCCTGCATTTGGGCAAGATTCAGGGGTCCTGTCATCCAGTAATTCATTTCGGTATTGATATTTACGGTGAAATCACTGAACCATGGTGGAATAATATCATTGCTCCAGATTCCCTGCAGATTGGCAGCCTGGGTTCCTGGTCTGGAAGAGGAGATGAGCAAATATTTTCCGAAAGCAAACAGGATTGCATAAAGCTCCGGGTCAGATGCACCCTCATGAAATGCGGTAAGACGCTCCCGCAGATCATACTGAGAAGTTTCAGCAGAAATCTTCGGTACATCCTCCCACAGTTTTAATGAAGTTCTTCCATAAAAAGACCTGTATTCCTCTACATGCTCGTCCAGCAGCTCTTCAAATGGTCTTGAAAGTTTCTCTAAATCTGCAGCAAGCATATGACGAATTTGGGCATCGGAATACTGCTCCGTATATGCTTTGTCAAATCCCCGGAAGCTAGTACGGATTGCCATACGGATTTCCATTCCAGTCACATGTTCCAATAGAATTCCATTAGCAGATCCGGTAGCCCTTCCACCTTCTGCAGTTACGCACCCTTCTCCTATAAAATGTACACCCTGAAGCTCTGGTTCTTCCGGGAAAAGGAACTCTTCCGGTTTATTTTCCTTAATAACTTTTAGTCCGCTTCTTCCCGGGCAGATTCCGGTAAGCGTGAAATGATTTTCCTTATAATTTTTCTCACGGATAAAGGCTCCGTCACAGTGGATCAAAATAGAAAAGGGCCGGCTGCTTTTAATCTGATACACAAGTCCCTGAGCCGGTGCGCTGATAAAGCAGGTACGTGTAAGCTTAGCGCCATTTCTCACATAGCACTCAGAAGCCACAGCCCGATCTAAATCCAAATGCCTCTCATAATCTGTCACAGCTGTATCTGAATCCGGCGAAGCACCTGCAACTGTATCTCCATCAGCATCATAATTATCCTCCACAAAATCCAGATGCAGATCCCCAAAGGGCAGATAAACCTGTACATCCTCAGCTTCTTCCAGCTTCTTTTCCATAACCTGTTTTGCTTCTTCATATTTCCCGGCTTTTGCAAGCTCCCGGGCTTGATTCACTACTTCAGGGGAAAGTCCGGTCTGTCCGCTGTAAGGAGAGCCTGACCATAAGGTATCCTCATTTAACTGTAATACCTCATGGTCCAAAGCTCCGTGAATAACCGCTCCCATTCGTCCATTTCCCAGTGGAAATCCCTCCAGCCAGCATTTTGCCGGATTTTTAAAATACAATTCCATATATTTATTCCTTTCATTATGATTTGCCTACTGATGATACCTCTTTCCATATTCCGATGGCGAAATTCCCATGCATTTCTTAAACAGCCTGCTGAAATAAAGCTGATCATCAATTCCTACCATGGAAGAAATCTCTTTCATGGACATGGTACTTTCCTTGATCAAGGTTGCGGCCTTGCGTATTCGCAAATTATTCAGATAGTTGGTAATGCTTGTGCCAACCTCAGATTTAAAAATCCTGCACAGATAACTGGAGCTTAAATTTACGTTTGCAGAAATAGAAGACAGGGTCAGCCTGTACATGTAATTTTCCTCCATATACTCCAGTGTTTTCGCTACATCAGTTTTATAGTGTCCCTCATTAGAGGAAAATTCCCGGAACACACTTCGCGCTTCCTCATAATTTTTCAGCATCTCCTGATAGGGCATATCCGGTGCAAAGGACTGGTACATGGTAAAACGATTGTATAGCTTTTTTACCAACTGTTCCACCTTAATTTCACTGCCGGACAGCTCCGTCTGGGAAAAAACAACCAGTGCGCTATAATCGTTCAGAACCAGAATATAGGGCTGCAACACTCCCTGAACCGCATCCAGGATCATATCCCGCAGAAGACTCCCGGAGATGGAAAATGCTTCATTAGATAAATATTTCTCAAAGGTTACATAGCAGACGGCGCAGGAAGCTTCCATAAATGCAAGTCTGGTTTTAACATGCTGTCCCATAAAATCTGAAAGCTTTACATCCTTCTGGAAAAATTCCAGCAGCAGCTTTGATATATTCTCTTCCTGATCCTTTTTTTCAGTTTCCAAATGTCTGGGCGCTCTGTCCTTTAATTTTTCTACTGTTTTATTCAGACAGGCAAGAAGGGTATCTGGCTGGATCTTAATTTTCAGCAGATAATCTGCCGCACCAAGCAGTAGTGCACTTCGCACAGAATCAAAATCCTCGTAATTGCTAAGTACCAGAATTTCTCCCGGACAATTCTTTTCCTTTAAAGTCCGAATCAGCTCAAGCCCGTCCATCCCAGGCATTTTCAGGTCTGTGATGATCACATCCGGATGATGCTGTTCGATCAAAGGCAGTGCCTCAAGTCCATTTGATGCCGTTCCGCAAATAGAAAAGCCATGCTCCTCCCAGGGCAGGATGGAACGAAGCGCAATTTTTACAATAGGCTCATCATCCACAATCAGTATACTGTACATGTATCGTCCTTTCTGACCAGAGCGTGTTTGAAAAAGGCTCTAGTTGTGTATTTTATGAAAGCGTGTCCGCATAAAGCTCCGGCAGGGTCAGGGTACAAGTAGTTCCTTTTCCCGGCTGGCTGTTAATTTTCAGCCCGTATTTTCGTCCGAAATTCAGCTGGATCCGGTCATTTACATTGGCGACGCCAATCCTTTTCCGTTCCGGGTGAGGTGCCAGGGCGTCATCTGTTACCTCAAAGCCTTTGCCGTCATCAGACAGTTCGATCATTACATCCTTATTTTCCCGCCAGCAGGTAATCTGAATCTCCATCACCGTGCCATTATCTGACGAACCGTGCATCACCGAGTTTTCTGCCAGAGGCTGCAGAATCAGCTTTGGAACCAGGCAGGAGAGCAGTTCATCCTCCTCCACATGGAAAGAATATTCAAAGCTTCCTGCATACCGGATCCTAAGAATGGAAAAATAATTTTCCAGATTTTCCAGTTCCTCCTGAATCGTAATATATTCATTCTTATTGGTAAGGGTATTTTGTAAAAGACTGCTTAGCGCCTGGATTCCGTCGCTTACAATCTGATCCTTATGCATGGCAGCCACAAACCGAAGACTGTTCAGAGTATTGAAAAGGAAATGAGGATTCAGCTGATACTGAAGCATCTGCAGCTCCAGCTCTCTTTTTTTCTTTTCCTGAGTCTTCTGCTGATCCATCAGATGTTCAATGGTATCTGCCATATGATCCATGCTGCCGGAAAGCCGGGAGAGTTCATCCTTATGCTTGTCTTGAATACGCACAGATAATTTTCCTTCGGAAACCTCACGGCAGAATTCCAGCATTCTTTTAATAGGAGACATAATTCCCTGATATACCATGGCTACAATTCCGATGCACAGTAAAACCAGAAACATTACCACTACAAGAATCTGTTTCAGCATGGCATAAACTTCTGAATTGATATAGTGGTAAGGCATGGTATATACAAACAGCTGATTCAGATTTTTATTAAAAATATAGGTCACCAGCTGTTCCTCCCCATTCTCATGGATACTAAAGGAATCGGTTTTCTTTGGAAGCCTTTCCTGGATTTTTTTCAGAAGCTCCTCATCCGTTTTCTCCCCCAGGGCTATACTTCGGTTCCAGGAAGAGAGCACCGTTCCATCCAGATTCATATACATAATATTGGAAGAATCTGACAGTCCCACAGGCTCCAGTACCGTCTTGGAAAAGATTTTTTCTTCAATAGAAATCAGAGTGTATCCGATTACCCGGCTTTTGGAATAATGCTCGTAAATCCTTCTTCCAAGAACTAGAATATTTCTGTCACGGTAAGTATGTGCATAAGCCCACACATCCTGGTCCTGCTCCTCAAGCTGCGACAGGATCCGGTCCACATCTTCCTGATAGAACCCGTCATAGCCCAGATCATAAAAAATATTTCCATCGGTATCATAGACAGTAATATTTTTTGCCTGGGCAGGATAGATGATTTTATTGCGGATCATGTTTTGAATCTCAAGCATCGCCTGATTCTTCTCCATATCTGTCATGTCTTTTTTCAGAAGACCTTTTTTGATCTCTTCACTAATACAGATGGAACCACACAGATACTGGTATTTCTCAATCTCACTTACCATATTCAGATTGATCATGGACAGGGTCTGGGAAATAGATGCAGAAAGCTTCTCCTGAAGTGCCGCGGAAAATATATGAAAAGAATAGCCGCTGATTCCTACCAATGGTATAATAGAAATCATCAGAAGGGCAATTACAAGTCTTGTTTTGATGCTGAATTTACGAAATCCCTGAAAATGATATTTTTTTTCCATGGAGGCTCCTCCTGTTACTGGCCATGACGGGTATCTGTCAAAATATTATTATTTTCATTCATTATACAGGAAAAAAACAGAATAATCTATGTAAAAGCAAAAGATGAAAAAATAATACATATATGCCGCAAGAAAATCCATATAGGATATTATTTATAAGAAAATGCTCCATAACGAGAATTGTTTTGTCGATTTACGACAAAAGATTTTTGCAATATAATAGCATCATCAGGCAAACGTAATAAAACAGCCAACCAGAAGGAGGAAACACCATATGAAAAAAAGATTTGCAGCATCCGCAATGATTCTTGCCATGAGCGCAGCTACTGTACTTTCTCCGCTCACAACATTTGCGGAAGCAGAAGAACAGGAACTGAACATTGCCATTTTCCAGGGTGGATACGGAGATGCTTACTGGAATCAGATGGTAGAGCTTTTTGAAGCAAGCCATGAGGGCGTGAAGGTAAATATGACGATCAGCCCGACTATTGGTGATATTATCCGTCCACAGATCGTAGCCGGAAACGCGCCGGATTTTATCTGCCTTAATGATGGTGGTGAGGATGGTGTGATCCTTTCCCTGATCAAAGAGCATGCACTTCTCAACCTGGACGATGTTTTTGACGGAGAAAACTATGCCGGAACCGGTATTCTTCGCGACGACATTACAGACGGAATTCTTTCCAGTACAAAGTGTGCACCATACGGAGACGATGAAATTTATCTGGCACCATTCAACAGTGGCCCGCAGGGTCTGATCTACAACAAGACCTTTTTCGATGAGAACAACCTGGAAGTTCCAAAAACATGGGACGAGTTTTTTACACTTGGCGATACCTTAAAGGATATTGACGGACGTGCGCTTTTCACCTATCAGGGAATTTATCCGGGATACATGGAAGAAATGCTCTGGCCGGCAATTGCAAACGAGTGCGGTGAGGAAGCTCTTACCAAGATTGCCAATTATGAGGAAGGCTCCTTCAACAACGAAGGTGTGTTAAAGGCTCTTACCCATATTAAAGAGATTGCAGATAAAGGCTATCTGTTAGAGGGAACTGTTGGTATGAACCATACAGAATCCCAGACAGAGATGATGCTTGGAAAAGCTGCGTTTATCACGAACGGAACCTGGATGGAAAATGAGATGCAGGATGCTCCAAGAGAAGAAGGCTTTGAGTTTGCAATGGCTCCGATCCCAACTGAGAACGCAGATGATGTGCATTATGTATTCGACAGCTGCGAGCAGTTCTCCATTCCGGCAGCTGCCAAGAACCCGGAGCTTGCAAAAGAATTCCTCCGTTTCCTGTACAGTGATGAATCCGTATCTGCATTTGCAGAGGCTTCCGGTGCCCTCTATGCTACCAAGAGTGCCCGTGAAGTAGCAAAAGATAAGCTGTCTACTGCAATCTATAATATGTACGGAATCTACGAAGAGGCAAATGCCTCCTCTCTGATCATGAGCTTTGCAGCAGTTCCGGCTGACTGCAAGATCAACCCGAAAGATGAGATTTTCAACCCTATTACTTCTGTTATGAACGATGAAATGACAGTAGAAGAGTGGGCACAGAATGTAGAAGCTGCTTTCGCACAGGTTCGTGCTGATATGGAAGCTGCCAACTAAACTTCATATGCCAGCCGGATAAAAACGGTAAAGCATGGAAAGGCTGCTGCACAGTGTATGCGGCAGCCTTTTGTAACCCCGAACGGATAGATTGCCAATCGGTGATGTCATCCACATTTTTCAATATTTAAATTTAAAGAGGTGAGCAAGCGTGGTAAAAAAGCCCAGATTATTTATAGCCCTGTGTACGCTTCCTGCATTGATCTTAACCATTGTTTTTATGATTGTCCCTATGGTAAATGCCATTTATCTGTCTTTTACCAGTTCCACTGCACTTAGCGTAGGCTTTAACAGCAAATTTGTATTTTTGGATAATTACAGGTATATGTTCCAGGATAAGGATTTTCTTCAGGCACTGTTTAATACTCTTAAGCTGATGCTGGTAATCCCGGCTGTGACCATATTTCTAAGTCTTGTATTTGCATTTATCCTTACTCAGGGACAGCTTAAGGAAAAGTCATTTTACCGGACCGTATTCTTTTTCCCAAGTATTGTTTCCATGACTGTAGTTGGTATTGTGTGGTCCTTTGTGTTTAATCCCACAAGAGGAATTCTGAATCATATGCTTGATCTGTTCCATCTCTCCACCTGGAAACACGCATGGCTTGGAGAGGGAAAAACGGCTCTCTGGTGTATCGGTGCAGCCTTGGTGTGGCAGGCCATTGGTTATTACATGGTCATGCATGTGGCTTCCATTGATGGGATTTCCCAGGAGGTTTATGAAGCTGCTTCCATTGACGGCGCAACAGGAGTGCAGAAGTTCTTTAAGATCACCATTCCGCTGCTACGCAGATCAATTGGAACGACCTATATACTTTCCCTGTCTGGTACTATCAACTTAAGTTTTACCCTGTCCAATGTTATGACAGGTGGTGGACCAAACGGCGCATCCAGTGTCCTGTTGCAGTATATGTACACCCAGGGTATGAGAAATGCCAACTTTGGATATGCCATGGCAATCGCCATGTTTACCCTTGGCCTTGCAATCGTCCTTGCAATGATTTCTAAAAAAATATCATCTGAAAAAGAATAGGAGGGAGACTGATGAAAACTGTAAGAACCTGGTGTATCAGAATCCTGATGATTCTGTTTACCGTTATCTTTTTGTATCCGCTTTTCTGGAACCTGATGTCTGCGTTTAAGACAAATGCAGAATATCTGACAGATCCTTATGCATTGCCCGCAGCTTTGAATCTGGATAATTTTGTGGCAGCATGGCAGAAAGCAAATATTGCCGCTTATTTTGGAAATTCCATATTTGTGACAGTGCTTTCCACGGTATTGCTTCTGCTTTTGGTCATTCCCATCTCTTATGTACTGGCAAGATACCGTTTTGTGGGCAGCAGGCTGATTTCTACGGTCTACATGGCTTGTATTTTTCTGCAGGCTACTTACATTATGATTCCTTTGTTTCTGGAATTACAGGCTGTGAACGGATTAAATAACTTGCCGGTATTATGTCTTGTTTATGCAGTTATGCAGTTTCCTTTCTGTATTTTTACCTTACAGGGATTTATGTCTGCGGTACCAAGGGATTATGAGGAGTCTGCAAGAATTGACGGTGCTACTAATATCCAGCTGTTATTAAGAGTTATGGTGCCTCTTGCAAAACCCGGGATTGCGACCATTACGATGTTAAGTGCCATGGGCTTCTGGAATGAATATCCACTGGCACTTGTTCTTCTTACGGAAGATGCAAAGAAAACCCTTCCCATCGGTATGGCAAACTTGTTTGAGGTGCAGAAATATGCTACAGACTGGGGTGCCCTGTTTGCCGGACTTGTAATCGTTATGATCCCAACAATTATTATCTATCTCATTGGACAGAGATATCTGCTTCAGGGAATCGGTGCAGGCGGGTTGAAGGGATGAAAAAAGGAGAAATCATATGCCAACTGATCAGGAATTAATAAAAATAGTTCCCTCCTGCCGCCAGATTGCCTATCAGGCAACAGAGTTTTATGCGTTTTTTCATTTTGGAATGAATACGTATACCAACCGGGAATGGGGAGATGGAACGGAAAATCCACAAATTTTTAATCCTACAGAGTTTGACGCAGACCAGTGGGTGATTGCAGCACAAAATGCCGGCATGAAAGGAGTAATTCTTACCTGTAAGCACCATGACGGCTTCTGCCTGTGGCCTACCAGATATACCAGTCACAGCGTTGCAGCAAGCCCATGGAAAAATGGCAGGGGAGATGTGGTCCGGGAAGTGTCCGAAGCATGCCGCCGCCATGGACTGAAATTTGGAATTTATCTTTCCCCATGGGACCGCAATCAGCCTTGCTATGGAAGTGGAAAAGAATATGACGATTACTATCTGGCACAGCTGACTGAGCTTCTCACCGGCTATGGGGATATTTTCAGTGTCTGGCTGGATGGTGCATGTGGGGAAGGACCTAATGGGAAAAAACAGGTCTATGACTGGAATCGCTATTACGAATGTGTTCGAAAATATCAGCCAGACGCATGTATCTGTGTGTGCGGGCCAGATATCCGATGGTGTGGAAATGAAGCTGGCGATGTAAGAAAATCTGAGTGGAGTGTTGTTCCTGCGCGTACAGCACTTGCAGAGAGTGTACAGGAAAGAAGCCAGCAGACCGATGATGAGGAATTCAGAATGCGCCGGATTACCAGTGATATGGAAGATCTTGGAAGCAGAAAAGCGCTTGAAGGTGAAACGGATCTGATCTGGTATCCTGCAGAAGTAAATACTTCCATAAGACCTGGATGGTTTTATCATCCGGAAGAAGATGATCAAGTGAAAAGTCTGGAAGAGCTGGTTCATATCTATATTGGGGCTGTTGGAGGAAATGCAACCTTTTTGTTAAACATTCCACCTATGCCAAACGGACTTCTTCATAAAAATGATGTTAAACGTCTGGAAGAATTTGGAAGATGGAAAAAGAAATCTTTTGCTCATAATTTAATGAGTACAGCACATGTTTTTTCGGAAAATGAAGATCCGGCGCATCCGGCTTCCAATTTGACAGAGGATACTTTGGAAGCATGGTATCAGCCTGAAAGCAGTGAGCTGCCAGTAGAGATAACGATTTGCCTGGACGACTCATACAATTTAGGGTATCTGGTATTAAAAGAGGCTGTCTGCTATAGCCAGAGAGTAGAAAAATATGAGGTATTTGTTAAAGAAGGGGAAATATGGAACAGTATTTACACAGGAACGGTAATTGGCTATCAGAAGATCATTCCTGTTAAGGGGAAAAAAGCCAGGGAAATGAAAATTGTTTTACATGATTTCCGTGTACTTCCGCTTCTAACGTTTATTGGGATTTATCCGGAAAATACCTGAGCGGTTAAGTATTGTTTTATATTATTTCATAAATTAAATAAATAATTATTTATAAAAATACCCTTTAGGAGTAGAAATCATCCTAAAGGGTATTTTCCTCTTAAGCGATATATAGGGGAGGGGGTGGTAGTTTCTACCTTAAGAGGGAAGCATGTGGCAAGTACAACGCCATATGGTTTTCGAGTACATAATACGCTTGACGTAGAAATAGGTAAAAACTATAATTGATATAACTGGAATAAACATATGATATGCCAAAAGAAAAGGAAAAATATTATGGATGTTAACTTCGAGTATTATAAGATCTTTTATTATGTGGCAAAATACCACAATTTTACCAAGGCGGCTCAGGCGTTAAACAACAGCCAGCCTAATATTACCCGGGCCATGAATTGTCTGGAACAACAGCTGAATACCACTTTATTTATCCGTACCAACCGCGGCGTACAGCTCACTCCGGAAGGAGAACGGCTTTATAATCATGTGCTAAGTGCAATGGAGCAGTTTCAGGCAGCAGAAGAGGAGCTGGCAGACAGCTCCGGATTATCTCACGGAAGTGTAGCCATCGGTGCCAGTGAAACTGCCCTCAATATTTTCCTGCTGGATAAATTAAAAAGTTTTCACATGACTTATCCGGGAATCCGGCTGAAGCTTTACAACCATTCCACACCGGAAGCCATTGAAGCTGTTAAAAGCGGAAAGATTGATTTTGCAGTAGTTTCCACTCCGGCAGAGGTGGATTCCCCATTGAAACAGATCATGCTCATGCCGTTTCAGGAGATTCTGGTTGGAGGCACTACTTTTACTGCCCTTGGCAGCCAGGAACTTTCCCTTCGGGAGGTAAAGAACTATCCGATGATTTCTCTTGGGCGGGAAACTATGACCTATAAATTTTACAACAGCGTATTTTTGTCCCATGGCCTGGATCTTTCCCCGGATACGGAAGCTGCCACTGCGGATCAGATCCTGCCTCTGGTAAAATGCGAGCTCGGGCTTGCCTTTTTGCCCCAGCCAATGGCCGCACCTTCCCTTTTGAAAAAAGAGATCGTACAGATCCCATTAAAAGATGAAATTCCGGAACGCCAGATCTGCCTGGTGTATGACAGCCAGCATCCTATGGGAGCTGCGGCAAGGGAACTAAAAAATACAATTGTATCCGGGCGGGGTTAAACCAAGTGTATGGAAAAAATTTTAGAATGCATTTTAATAATGCAAAAGATCCGGAAGTTGTCCCTATTACAGGCTGGCCGCCTCACAAAAACGTAGAAGAAAGTAAAAACGTAATAACCTATGATATTAATTCGGAGAAGCTGACAGAAGAGCAAAAAGAAGTTCCAAGGATATGGAACGATCTGAGTACAAATGAGTAGGAAACAGTAATGTCAATGCTGCGTGGACTTCGGAAGAAGGAGAACAGTTCGAGTATATGTATCGGCTGTTCTTTTTCTATTTTTAAGTGTTAAAGCGGTGAGGTTTTTCTTGTGTAAAGTAGAGCAATGGAGTATAATAAAATAGGTTTTTGCATAATTTTAAAAGCTATAATAAGAAAATCGGCAAAACAGACGAAAGTCTGTGACGCAAAGCTACAGGGCCTGTAAAATGGTAGCCAGTTGCATGAACTGAGGTGCACTGTCTGTGAGACAGTGTTTTTTTACGGTGTTATTTCATAGACGTAACAATAATAATTTTATGGCAGGGAATCAGATATGAAAAATACGAGAAGGATAGTTAGGATAGACAGGAAATGAAAGGAAAAAAAGTGATTGCAGGCATTCTGCTTGCGGGAATTTTAGCAGTCACCCTGGCAGGGTGTAAAAACACAGATAAGACGAAAGAGGAAACAGAAAAGCCTGTGATTACCCTCGGCAGCGATAGCTATCCACCATACAATTATCTGAATGAGGATGGTGTACCGACGGGCATAGATGTAGAACTGGCTACGGAAGCTTTCAAAAGAATGGGTTATCAGGTGGAGGTTGTCCAGATTAACTGGGAGAAGAAAAAAGAACTGGTGGAGAGCGGAGAGATTGACTGTATCATGGGTTGTTTTTCTATGGAAGGACGTCTTGACGATTACCGCTGGGCAGGACCGTACATAGCAAGCCGTCAGGTGGTCGCTGTAAATGAGAATAGTGATATCTATAAACTGAGCGATCTGGAGGGAAAGAACCTGGCTGTCCAGTCCACAACCAAACCGGAAGGCATTTTTCTGGACCGGACAGATGATAGAATCCCAAAACTGGCAAATCTGATCAGTCTCGGACACCGGGAGTTGATTTATACGTTTCTGGGGAAAGGATATGTAGATGCAGTTGCTGCACATGAGGAATCGATTGTTCAGTATATGAAGGATTATGATGCAAGCTTCCGTATCCTGGAAGAACCTTTGATGATTACTGGAATAGGTGTCGCTTTTGCAAAAGATGATGACAGAGGAATCTGTGAGCAGATGAGCCAGACTCTGGAAGAAATGCGTCAGGATGGCACATCCCTGGAAATTATTGGAAAATATCTGGATGATCCCCAGAAATATCTGGAGGTGGATGATCTTGGATATTAAGAGAAAGAAAAAAGAAAAACGAATCCAGCTGCTCGGTGGTATGATTGGAATCTGTGTGGCAGTAGTCTCTCTGTTTTATTTCTTTCATGCGGAGAAAACGGAAGCAGAGAAAAGAATGGTAGAGATTGTAAATTATGTCAAAGTGCAGTGTTCCACCTACACCCATTATAATGAATCTTCGGAATCCAAAAGCCTCCTCCGTGCTATTGAAAGTGCCAGACAGATGAGTACAAATATTAAAACGGAAAAAGAAAACGGCGGTCATCTAAGCCGGGAGTTCCTGAAAGAAAACCTGCAGACTCTCTGGGTGGATGGTATCATTGTACTGGATACAGAGGGAAAGACGGACTGCGAATACAGTACGGATGAGTCTCTGACTGATGAGATTACGGAGTATCTGCAAAAAGACATTATTATGGATTTTACCGGATATGAAGAAAGATCTTATTCAGAACGGTTTGCCAGGGAAGACGGATCCTATATTGATATTGCAGCCTGTGCCAGAAAAGATGCACCGGGTATTGTGGCAATCTACTATTACACATCTCCTGAATTTTCCAGAAACTATACACTGACGATACAGGGACTTTTAAATGGTTATAGTATCCAGAAAGATGGAACGATTATTGTCGCAGACGAGGGGATTGTTGTTGCCAGCAATGATGAGAGCCTGCTGGGGCAGAATACGGCTGACAACGAAGTTATTCAGGCAATGAAGAGACATACAGATAGTCAGCACATTTACCATTTGAAGAATGAAGGAATCGGATGTTACGGAATTATGCTGAAGCAGAGGGATTATTATATCTATGCGTATCTTCCGGATACAGAAGTGTTCCATAACCTTCCACTAAGTGTGATAAGCGTTATTTTTCTTTATTTTCTGATATTCAGCACATTCTGGTTCTGGACATACAGAACCAATCTGGCACACCGAAAACAGGAACAGGAAAAAGATGAAATATATAAAGAAGAACTTCTGATAGCAGCAAAAAAGGCAGAAGCAGCCAATGAGGCAAAAACAGAGTTTCTACAGCGAATGAGCCATGATATCCGGACTCCGATCAATGGAATCTGCGGCATGGTACATATGGCAGACTATTATGCAGATGATATGGAAAAGCAGACGGAATACAGAACAAAGGTGAAAGAAGCATCTAACCTGCTGCTGGAACTGGTAAATGAAATTCTGGATATGAGTAAGCTGGAGTCAGGCGAAATCGTTCTGGAAGAGATTCCATTTAATCTGAGCAGTATTTCAAGGGAAGTACTTGCTGTAATCGAGCAGATGGCTGCAGAACAGAATATCAGGATCGTGTGGGAGAAAAAAGAAATCACACACCGGGATTTTATTGGAAGTCCGGGGTATGTGAAACGGGTGATGATGAATATCCTGTCCAATGCGGTGAAATATAACAGAGAAAACGGACATATCTATATCAGCTGCATGGAAATCCCAGCCGGACAGCCAGGAATGACCACAATGGAATTTGTCTGCCGGGATACCGGAATCGGAATGACTGAGGAGTTCCAAAAACATATTTTTGAACCATTTGCACAGGAACACACAGGAAGCCGCACAAAATTTGCCGGAACAGGACTTGGGATGCCGATTGCAAAGAATCTGGTCGAGAAAATGGGCGGAGCCATTACCTTTGAAAGTGAAGAAGGCACAGGAACTACATTTGTGATCCGGGTTCCGTTCAAAATAGATATGAATGCGGATAAACGTGAAAAACAGAAGGATGTATCAGAAAAATCTATAAAGGGGTTGCATATTCTTCTGGCAGAAGATAATGAGCTGAACATGGAAATTGCAGAATTTATGCTCCAGAATGAAGGTGCTGAGGTGACGAAAGCATGGAATGGACAGGAAGCTGTTGAGCTATTCAGAAAAAGTAAACCTGGTGAATTTGATGTCATTCTTATGGACATTATGATGCCGGTTATGAATGGTTATGAAGCTACAAAGAAAATCCGTTCTCTGGACAGAGAGGATGCAAAGATGATTCCGATCATTGCAATGACAGCAAATGCATTCACGGAGGACAGACTGAGAGCTAAAGAAGCAGGAATGGATGAACATATAGCAAAGCCTGTTGATGGAAAATTATTAATAAATATAATTTATAAACTAATGAAACACAGTTTCAGGGGGAGTCATAATGAAAAAGAAAAAACGGAGTAAGTTACTTGCTGTACTTCTGGTGATGGCGACAGGCACATCACTTTTGTCAGGCTGCGGCAGAAAAATTGCAGAAAAAGAAGATGCAGAAACCATCACAGTGTATTTATGGAGCACCAGCCTGTATGATAAATATGCACCATACATCCAGGAACAGCTTCCGGATATCAATGTTGAATTTGTAGTCGGCAATAATGATCTGGATTTTTATAAATTTCTTGATGAAAACGGTGGATTGCCGGATATTATTACCTGCTGCCGGTTTTCCCTGCATGACGCAAGTCCGCTGAATGACAGTCTGATGGATCTTTCCACAACCAATGAGGCAGGTGCTGTCTATGATACCTACCTCAGCAGTTTTATGAACGAGGATGGCAGCGTAAACTGGCTTCCCGTGTGTGCAGATGCCCACGGTTTTGTAGTGAACAAGGACCTTTTTGAAAAGTATGAAATTCCGCTGCCAACCGATTATGAAAGCTTTGTCTCTGCCTGCCAGGCATTTGACGAGGTGGGAATCCGTGGCTTTACTGCAGACTATTATTACGATTATACCTGTATGGAAACACTGCAGGGTCTGTCTGCATCAGAATTGTCTTCTGTAGACGGACGCAAGTGGCGCACCACCTACAGTGACCCGGATAATACAAAGAGAGAAGGTCTGGATGATACCGTCTGGCCGGAGGCTTTTGAACGCATGGAACAGTTTATCCAGGATACCGGGCTGAACCAGGACGATCTGGATATGAATTATGATGATATAATTGAGATGTACCAAAGTGGTAAGCTTGCCATGTACTTCGGCAGCTCAGCTGGTGTAAAAATGTTACAGGATCAGGGCATTAACACAACATTTTTGCCATTCTTTCAGGAGAATGGCGAAAAGTGGCTGATGACGACCCCATATTTTCAGGTGGCATTAAACCGTGACCTGACACAGGACGAGACGCGCCGGAAGAAAGCAATGAAGGTACTGAATACAATGCTTTCAGAGGATGCACAGAACCGGATCATTAGTGATGGACAGGATCTGTTAAGCTACAGCCAGGATGTGAATCTTAAGCTTACGGAATATCTGAAGGATGTGAAACCTGTGATCGAGGAAAACCACATGTATATCCGTATTGCGTCAAATGACTTTTTCTCCGTTTCCAAGGATGTGGTTTCGAAGATGATTTCAGGAGAATACGATGCAGAGCAGGCCTATCAGTCATTTAATTCCCAGCTTCTTGCGGAAGAATTTGCTTCAGAGAATATCGTGCTGGATTCACAGAAATCCTATTCCAACCGTTTTCATAGCAGTGGGGGAAATGCGGCTTATTCGGTTATGGCAAACACTCTGCGTGGTATTTATGGGACGGATGTGCTAATCGCAACCGGAAACAGCTTTACGGGAAACGTGCTGAAAGCTGGATATACAGAAAAAATGGCAAGAGACATGATCATGCCAAACAGTCTTTCGGCATATAGCTGCAGGATAAGCGGGGCAGAACTGACAGAACTGGTCAGAAACTTTGTAGAAGGCTATCAGGGAGGTTTCATTCCCTTTAACCGTGGCTCTCTGCCTGTGGTCAGCGGCATTTCCGTGGAAGTCAAAGAAACGGATGATGGCTATACATTGAGTAAAGTTACAAAAGACGGAAAAAAAGTTCAGGACAAGGATACATTCACGGTAACCTGCCTTGCGATACCAAAACACATGGAAGCCTATCCCACAGATGAGAATATTGCGTTTGAGGGAGAAGACACCTTTGTGAAAGATACCTGGACAGGATATATTTCAGATGGTGATGCCATTCTTGCAGAACCTGAAGACTACATGACTCTGAGGTGAGAAGAATGGATATTAAGAAGCATAACAAAGGCAGAGAAAAGACTGTTAGGAGAAAACGATTCCGGATCGCTGTCTTTACAGCTGTTTTACTGGGAATTGTTCTGATGGTTTTCCGATATTTTGACTTTGTGTCGAAAACTATTTATGAGGAAAGTGTTTCCCATCTGACGGAGGTTTTTCATCAGTCTGATAATATGTTAAGGGAATTGACAGATAAGAACCTGACTTATCTCCATATTTGGGGTGAGAATCTGCAGAATACCTCAAGCGAAGATGAAATCCGTAATTATATAAAGAATGCGCAGGAAGATGCCGGATTTTTGGATTTCTTTTTTCTGTCAGCCGACGGGAACTATAAGATGGTGACAGGGGAAACCGGGTACCTTGGATTACAGGAAAATATTGAAGAGGACATCCGGCAGGGAAATGATGTGATATCAAATGCAGCAGTTCCGGGAAAATCCCAGTTGCTTGTTTTTGCCACTCCCAAGGCTCATGGAAACTATCAGGGATTTGAATATGATGCCATCGCCATTGCTTATGAAAACTCTAATATCGTAGATGTACTGGATATTTCTGCTTTCAATGGAAATGCACAGAGTTTTATTGTTCATCCGGATGGCCGTGTTGTGATCGATCATTCTTCTGAGTTATGGGGGAATGTATATAATTTCTTCGGTGTTCTGAGAGAGCATTCTGATATGTCTGAAAAAGAGGTCAATGAGCTTTCGGAGAAGTTTAAAGCAGGACATACTGGTGCGATGCTGGTAAATCTGGATGGAAGGAACTATTATCTGGTCTATGAAAAATCAGATATTCAGGACTGGGTATTTCTGGGACTTGTACAGGCAGATATTGTCAATGCCAGTATGAACAGCCTGCAGAGCAGTACAATGCTTCTTGTTGGTGCGGTCGTGTTCTGTATTGCTGCTTTTCTTATCAGTCTTATTATTCAAAAAAGCAGGACAAATCTCAGAAGAAAGGATACGGAGATCCGGTACCGGGATGAGCTGTTTCAAAAGCTTTCAATGAACGTGGATGATGTCTTTCTGATGCTGGATGCAAAAACATATCAGGCAGATTACGTCAGCCCAAATGCGGAAAATCTGCTGGGTATTACGGTAGAACAGATTCGTAGAGATATTCGTGTTCTGGGAAAATTGCATCCGGCGGAACATGAAGATCCGGAGAAAAATTATCTGGAAGAAATCAAGGTTCATGAACAGCGAGAATGGGATTTTGAATATGTTCATCAGAAAACAGGGGAAAAACGCTGGTTCCATAATATTGCAATGGGTAGTGAGGTAAATGGAAAAAAGAAATACATCCTGGTTCTGTCGGACCGTACCTCGGACTGGAAAATGAACCAAGCACTTTCTGAGGCAGTCCGTGCGGCGGAGACAGCAAACAGGGCCAAGAGTACCTTCCTTTCCAACATGTCTCACGATATCCGGACACCAATGAATGCGATCATCGGCTTTACCACACTGGCTGTAAGCAATATTGATGATAAAAACAAGGTTCGGGATTATCTGGGAAAGATCCTTTCCTCCAGTAACCATCTGCTTTCCCTGATCAATGATATCCTGGATATGAGCCGGATTGAGAGCGGAAAGATCCATCTGGAAGAAACGGAGGTCAGTCTGTCGGATGTGCTTCATGATCTGAAGACGATCATCAGCGGGCAGATCCATGCGAAACAGCTGGAGCTTTATATGGATGCCATGGATGTGACAAATGAGGATGTCTATTGTGATAAGACACGACTGAATCAGGTGCTGCTGAATCTTTTGTCCAATGCGATCAAGTTTACTCCTGCTGGCGGAACCGTTTCTGTCCGGCTGAAACAGTATCCGGGTCTCCAAAGAGGCAGTGAACTGTACGAGATCCGGGTGAAGGATAACGGAATCGGTATGAGTCAGGAATTTGTACAGAAGATCTTTTCTCCTTTTGAGAGGGAGCGGACTTCCACTGTAAGCAGGACTCAGGGTACAGGACTTGGTATGGCCATCACCAAGAATATTGTGGATATGATGGGCGGCACCATTGAGGTCCGGACAGAGCAGGGGAAAGGTACCGAATTTATCGTCCGACTGCCATTCCGGACTCAGCCTGAGCACCAACGTATAGAGAAGATCATAGAGCTGGAAGGTCTTAAGGCTCTGGTTGTAGATGACGATTTTAATACCTGTGACAGCGTGACAAAAATACTTGTGAGGGTTGGAATGCGTTCGGAATGGACACTTTCCGGTAAGGAGGCTGTTCTGCGTGCACGACAGTCTATGGAGCTTGGGGATGCCTTCCATGCTTATATCATCGACTGGCGACTGCCGGATATGAATGGTATTGAGGTCACCAGACAGATCCGCAGTCTTGGTGACGATACACCGATCATTATTCTGACTGCTTATGACTGGTCAGACATCGAAGTGGAAGCCAGGGCTGCAGGAGTAACTGCATTCTGTGCGAAACCTCTGTTTATGTCCGATATCAGAGATACCCTGATGACTGCCATTGGCCAGAATCAGGCTGAGCAGGAGAAGCCTGTTCTTCCGGCGGCATGCTCAGATTTCAGAGGCAGATGTATACTGCTTGTGGAAGACAATGAGCTGAACAGTGAAATTGCGGTGGAGATCCTTAATGAATATGGCTTCCTGGTGGATACTGCAGAAAATGGGGCAGAGGCAGTAGAGAAGGTCAAGAGGTCGAAACCGGGCGGTTATGATCTGGTGCTGATGGATGTGCAGATGCCGGTAATGAACGGATATGAGGCCACGAAGCAGATCCGTGCCCTTAGGGATCCGGCACTGGCAGGAATCACCATCCTTGCCATGACGGCCAATGCTTTTGACGAGGACAGAAAGAAAGCGTTGGAATGCGGTATGAATGGATTCTTATCCAAGCCAATCGTTATAGAGGAATTGATCAGTACATTACAAAATAATCTGACAGATTAGTAATAAAAACCTGCTAAGAAGTTCGGTTAACAACTTTTTAGCAGGTTTTCAAATTATTTTTAAGCGTTAAAGCGGTGAGGTTTTTCTTGTGTAAAGTGGAGCAAGGGAGTATAATAAAATCAGTTTTTTTGTATAATTTTAAATGCTCTAATATGGAAATCGGCAAAACAGATGAAAGTCTGCGACGCAAAGCTACAGGGCCTGTAAAATGGCAGCCAGTTGCATGAAATGAGATGCGCTGCCTGTTTGGCAGCGTTTTTATCACCCGGGGCATTGCAGAGATGATGGAAATTACACAGCAGCAGTACACAGCAACAGGGATGAATGCACATATTGCAAAACCGATTGATATAAAAACAATACTTGCTGTTTTTGACCTGGTGTTTGGAACATCATAAAACACAAACGGATGAAGGAAATAAAAAATATGGATAAAAGTAGAAAAAAATCAGCCGTACTATTTGCATGTATATTTGTGGTCCTGGGAATGTGGATGATGTTATCGGTACACTGCCAGGCTGCTGAAACGAATAATGATGAAAAACAGCCACAGACCATCCGTGTCGGCTCATTTGAGGATACCTTTAATTATGTCGATAAAAACGGTGTCAGACGAGGTTATGGCTACGAGCTCATGCAGGCTCTGGCAGGTTATACCGGATGGAAATTTGAGCATGTGAAATGTGACTGGTCCAACTGTTTTGATAAGCTTGAAAATGGTGAGATTGATATCATGGGCGATATTTCTTACACCGATGAACGTGCACAGAAGATGCTTTTCCCGGATGAACCCATGGGTGAGGAAAAATATATCCTTTATGCTGATTTATCGGATACGGATATTGGGACGTCTGATTTCAAGTCTATGGATGGGAAACGTGTAGGTGTGCTCATGGGGACTGAGCCTGAAATCATGCTGACAGAATGGGAAAATAAGAATGGCATACATACAAAACATGTAAATGTGAATAGTGATGATGATGTCGAAAAGAAATTAGCGAATCATGAAATCGATTGTTTTGTATCTCTGGAGGAATCCATCTGGTCTGAACAGGGAATATCATCCGTTACCACGATTGGTAAATCCGGCATATATTTTGTAATAAATAAAGAGCGCAGCGATATCAAGACAGAGTTGGACTGGGCTATGCGTCAGCTGGATCAGGATAGTCCTTTTTTCAAGGCGGATCTGTATAAAAAGTATTTTACGCTTGATTATTGTCAAAGTCTTACAGGCGGAGAAAAGTCCTGGTTGGAAGAACATGATGGGATCCGGATTGGATTTCTGAGTAATGATGCGGCAGTATTTTCCCTGGACGAAGAGACTGGAAAACTTACCGGTATGCTGGCAGAATATTTCTCTTATGCCAAAGACTGTCTGGGAAATCAGATACTGGAATTTAATATACAGGAATATGATGATTATGATGAAATGCTTCAGGCTTTACAAGAACGAGAGATTGACATGATTTTTTATGCTGGCAGGAATCCATATTTTGCAGAAAAAAACGGATATACACTTACAAACACAGCCTGGACCTACAGCCTGATGGCGGTAACAGATGAGGAAAAATTTGATGAGAATAAGGTGTATACTGTAGCTGTGCCTAGGGAAAAATATGCCTTAAAACAGCATATTGCATTCAGTTATCCCCAATGGAAGCTTATAGATTGTGATTCGCTTGACGATGCAGCAGATATGGTCATTCATGAAAAAGCAGACTGTTTCCTCATGGGCGCAAGTCAGGCACTAATATATGATAACAGTCAAAATTTCAAGAGTATTCCACTTACAAAAACAATGGAGGCATGCTTTGCAGTTAGAAGTGGAGAGGGAACCCTCTTATCAATATTGAATAAAACCTTAAAGGCTATGCCGTCTGACATGCTTACAAGTGCACTTGCTATTTATGACAGTACAGCAGATAAGGTAACATTTCTGGATTTTGTAAAAGACAATATGCTTGCTTTTTTTGTTACGGCAGGATTTTTTGTACTCACTATCATTAGTATTATCCTCGTACTTTTACGGAAGGCAAGGAAAGCAGAAGCTGTCGCAAAGCTTGCTGCAAATGATACACAAAAGCTTAATGACAAGTTGGAAATCGCTCTGAAAAAAGCAGAAGAAGCTAATCTGGCAAAGACTCGTTTCCTTAACAATATGTCACATGACATCCGTACTCCTATGAATGCAATTCTGGGCTATGCACAGCTTATGGAGAATGAACTGGAAGGAAAGGATTTGCCTGAAACTTCAGAACATTTAAAAAAACTTCAGCAGTCAGGAAACCTTCTTCTGTCAATCATAAATAATGTACTTGATATGGCTCGGATTGAGAGCGGAAGGATGGAAATTGATGAGAACTATGGACGGATTGAGGATATCCGGCAGACTCTGTTTGAAATATTTGAGGATGAAGCAAAGAAAAAGAATCTTGCTCTTCATTACACAATAAATGTAGAACATGAAAATATACTGACAGATACTACCAAGGTAAAAGAAATATTTGTCAACATCCTGAGTAATGCCATAAAATATACTCCAGCCGGTGGTTCTGTTATGGTAGATATAGATGAATTACCCTGCGAGGAGCCTGGGTACATGATTGTAAGGACCAGGGTGAGCGATACCGGAATTGGTATGAGCCAGGATTATCTGTCAAAAATTTTCGAAGCATTCACTCGTGAACGAAACACCACGAAGAGCAAAATCACAGGAAGCGGACTTGGAATGTCAATCGTAAAGAAATATGTTGATCTGCTCGGTGGAACAATCGATGTGGAGAGTGAGCTTGGAAAGGGCAGCACTTTTACTGTAACACTGAAACACAGGATAGCGGATGAAAGCTATTATTTAAAAAAGCACATTGAAGAGCCTAAAATAGAAAGTGAAATCCTTGAAGGCAGAAATATCCTTTTGGCAGAGGACAATGATTTGAATGCAGAGATTGCAGAGGCAATACTTGAGCGTGCCGGTCTTAAAATAGAACGTGTAGAGGATGGCATTCAGTGTGTAAATAAGATAACAAAAATGCCAGCAGGAACATATGATATGATCCTCATGGATATCCAGATGCCGAAAATGGACGGTTATAAAGCAACGCAGGAAATCAGATGCCTGCCAGATAAAGATAAAGCGAGTATACCGATTGTTGCAATGACAGCAAATGCATTTGAAGAAGATAAGCGGGATGCTATTGCAGCCGGAATGAATGGACATATAGCAAAGCCAATCCAGGTTGATAAGCTGCTGTCAATATTATCAGAAGTAATAAGGCAGCAGGAAAAATATTAATTGCATGTTATACTAATGGAGTGCCACTCTGGAAAATTGCATAGGACTTTTTTCTTTAAAGAGTGCTTTAATAATTTAATCTTTGAAAGTGCCACGATATAAGAATGGGGAGGATTCCCTCCCCAAAAATATTTTTTCAGAACTTACATAAGTTCCTTTCAGATGCCATGATATGACCGGTATTCCAGGTACATTTCAATCATATTTTTTCTTACTGGAAGGTCTGTTTGTTTGAGAATTTCGCTGATTCCAGTAGCAGAATATCCATTTTTCCATAATAATTCAGCCGCACACTCAATCAGGAGTTGTCTGGATTCTTCACCTTTTTTCATTTCGCATTTCCTCGTTCAGTCTGGAAAACAGATGTGTAAGTGCAAACATAAGCGTTTCATAATGCATGTAATCTAAAGTATTCCTGTCTGCAAGAATTTGAAGACTTGCCGGGAACTCATCATCAGCTTCCCAGAAACGAATGATAATCGGCAAAAAAGGAAAAAGATTTAATTTAAAAGCAACATCTCCTTTTTCCAGTTCCTTTCCGGAAAGTGCTATACAGGCATTACGCAATTCAACGGTTTTTCCGTTAAAAAAGTCAGCGGTATTCTGAAAAAATCCGCTGCTCGTTGAGAGATTTCCTGTTCGGACAGAGGAAAGGCTGTTTATGTTTATAAATTCATGTGACAGATGGCATCTATCCTTTGAATAACATAAAACATCATAAATAGTCATTGCTTCATTGTGATTGGCTTCATGAATTATTTCAAAATCATTATCTGACCACTGAACACTTCCCGTTTTTCGATTAATACGATAGGTACGGTTAATAAAAGTAATATATAACCAGTCAGAATTGTAATCTAATGAATATTTATGTATCATTGTAGCCTGATTATATTGCAGGAAAACATGTGCTGTAGAAATTTTTATTTTATCATAATTAGTCAGAGCTTTCGTCATATACCCCTCCAAGAATATTTTTGTTGTAGTTATTTTAGAATAGACTAATTGGTCTATAAAATCAATGCTTTTTGTGCCATTTTGTTATAGCAGGTCAAAGGAACAATGGCTGTAATGAGGATCAGAGGGATAATAGTAGTAACGAATAATACGCGAGAGTTCTGTAGAGGGTCTGGCGTTAGAGGATTGGATTAAGGAAGTATCTTTTTTGTCTGACTGGTTTTTTTACGGCATTTCCGTTACAATAGAAATATAAAAAATCGCGGAAAGAAGGTGGTCTGAATGCCAGTTAATATCACAGAAGAATTCGTTCGTTTTCTGATGAAGCAAAACGAAGAACAAAGTGCTCGCATTGCTGAGCTTTCTGCTGAGATTACAAGTCTGAACCAGACCATCCGAGAACTGAAAGAGCAGTTAAACAAAAACTCAAAAAACAGTTCCAAGCCACCTTTATCTGACGGACTTAAGAAGCATGATTGTAAAACACAAACAGCACCAGTTATCATTGGAAATAATGTATGGATTGGTGGCGGGGCTATTATTTTACCAGGAGTTACTATCGGAGATAATGTTGTGATTGGAGCAGGCAGTATTGTAACAAAAAGTATTCCCGACAATGTGATTGCTGCAGGCAGTCCTTGCAGAGTGATCCGTAGGAATCAGTAACAAACATGTTTTATCCAGATAAATATATAAGTGGGAGGTATTATGCCTGAAATACGGAAGAAAATTGAATTACTACAGAAAATTGCACATCGATTTAATGAGGCAAATATAGAGTGGGCTTTAGGCGCATCTATGCTGCTGTACTTTAAAGGTATTATTTCAGAATTTCATGATATTGATTTAATGGTCTCTGTTCATGATGCTGAACAGGTCCGAACAATTTTATCAGAAATGGGAGAACTTCACGCACCGGCTTCTGCTTCTGATCCAATGTATCGTACAAAGGTATTCATGGAATTCACCATTGATTCTGTAGATATTGACGTTATGGCTGGATTTTCTATTGTAAGCGAAGGGAAGGTTTATGATTGTTCTCTTGACAAAGAACAAATCGTGGAACGAATGACACTTGGAACAGAAATCGTTCCTTTGCAATCGCTGCGATTATGGTGTAAATACTATCGGCTGATGGGGAGAAACAAAAAAGCTGACATGATTGAAAATAATTGTAAATAAATATAGTATCTGATATATGTAAAAAAGGAAACTGCCTGGAATTATCCGACAGTTTCTTTTTTATTTGCAGAATTGTTGTGGTCAAGCTTTTTTGTAACTGATGTTATTCTAATTCATTTGACATCTTTTCGCTAATAGTATGATAGATTTCCTTTGTCGCTGAATCATTTGCACCATTTACGACCAATATTTTTCCATTTATACTCATGACTACATATGAATGACAGGATGAATGGGTATACCGGATATAATCTCCATAGACATCATTTCTAAAATTTCCCATAGCATATTTAAGATTTCCTAAACCATTGGTTCTATAATCATTCCAGCTCTGAGATGAATTTTCTTCATATGAGATACTGTCAATCTGCGTATAGTCTACTGTATAATCGCTCCAGCCTTGTGCCTCAATAGTAAAATCTTTATCCTCGAAACGAATCTCAATACTTCCCAAAAACAACGTCCATATACCGAATATAATGGTTAAAATGGCTATGATACCTGATACTCCAATTGTTTTTTTGTTATACTGAATTTTTAATTTTTCTCCGGTCGCTATCTTTTTCTTATAAAAGAGATAAGAATAGAGAATGCTGATGATTGCAGCTGCCATAATGCTTACGATATACAAAACAAGAGCAGCCATACTTTCCTCAAAAAGACCACAAAGCATACACAGAATACCTGATGCCATCCATAGTTTTCCACTGAATCTATGAGTTGCATTCCAATTTTCTTCATCCTGCAATGTCCATATAACCCGGATCCCTATCGTATTGTTCTGTTTTACCTTTGGCAGATAATTTCCTATAACCATGAACAGTAAGCCTGTTCCATAATACATGAATGCCATAAACAGGTTCTCCATATCTGCCCCGGTATTTACCAATCTGGCAATGCCATTATAGAGCAATGTAATAACAGGTATCATCCATATAGCCATTCCTATAACTTTAGGGCTCTGTTGTCGGCTTCTGTTATCATAAAATATGATTGCTACAAATATACAGTGCGTTACTACAAAAAATACATTTATCCATTTACCGTGTGTACTCGTAAAACCGACCAGGACTCCTACAAAAATTACCAGTATAGAGCTGATTAATGAACCTCTATATTTTTTTATCATTTCCTTCATCGTCTGATGCTCCTTTCAAATTTGTGATCCACAGCATGACATCTTCCAATACGGAAGTGTTTAATTCATAATAAATAAACTTTCCTTCTCTTTGGTTTCGGATCAAATCAGCTTCCTTCAATATTGCCAGATGTCTTGATATGGATGCTCCCGTTACTGAAAAATGTGCGCATATTTCTCCGGCTGAAAGCCGCCCATTCTTCAATAAGTTCAAAATCTCACGTCGTATTGGATCTGCCAGTGCTTTTAATGTATCCTGTATACCCAAAAATTCATCACACCCCTTTATTTAACATTTAACCTAATTGTTAAACGTATTATAATGCAAGGGATATCATGTGTCAAGAACCAGTTACTTCAAAAAACTGCCTGGGTAGCAAATAAAGACAGAAGCATGGTTTTCCCTGTTCTGCAGAAACAGATCTGTTTGATGCCGCCATCCTTGCCCATCCGGAGAAGATTATTGTCAAACGTCTCCTGAAAAGTGAATGCCTGGCAGGGCGTGAGCCATACTAGAAAACTGAAATTCACTTATTTGCAACATAAAAGCTCTATCGTATTTTGAAGCACCAAAAATCTAACTTTTGGACAGATCAAAATACGATAGAGCTTTTTGTTATTAGAATCAGCGAGCTTTTTGTGGAAGCTGGCAGTTATAAGCGATTCCAAGCGGTGTGACCAAAAGGGGATGAACCGGCCGGTAAACTGGAAGGTTCAGCTTCTTCTCAAACACGCTGGTAAATTCCTGAAAGCTTGCAGAGCCGCCTACCACATAAACTGCAGGTATCTCATAGCCTTTTAGAAATTTCTCGGTAATGGATGCCATTTTTTCAACCGTTGCCTTAATAACCGGAAAAATTTCCTTCTCTTTTTCCGGAGTGGTCTTCAGAACCTCTGCCTCTTCGTAGGGAATCCGGTAATGACCGGCAACTGTCATCGTCATATGGCTGCCCCCAGTTGCCTCGTCATCCGTATAGATTACCTTGCCATCCTTGAGGATGCTGATGCCGGTTGTGCCGCCGCCCACATCTACAACTGCACCGTCGGTAATCTTTAATACAGCAGCGGCCGCAGTAGGTTCGTCAACAATGTTGGTTACTTCGAAACCGGCACCTTCCAATACATATCCAATGCTCTTCACACTGCCTTCTGAAACTCCCGGAGGAATGGCAGCAGCGGCATAGAGAAGCTCCGTGCCCAGCTTTTCTTCCAGTTCTTCTTTTAATTTTGTAACCAGCTGAACAGATTCGTAATAATTCACAATAACACCGTCACGGATTGCATGGGAGGGTGCAGAGACACCGGCAATAGGACGATTCGTACTATCTACAACTGCAAGAACCGTGTTCGCAGTACCAAGATCCACGCCTACCTTCAAACGCCCTCTGAATTTTTTACATTCACCAGTGCGTACCAGTTCTGCAAAATTTGATAAAGTTCTGTTTTTTAGTTCCATATCCGAACACTCCATTTCTAATAAATCTGGAAGCTGTGAATCAGTGTACTGATACATTCATATTTTGCAGTGATTCGCAGCGATAATGTATTTATTATATATGAAAAAAGGCGAAAAAACAATAATTTTGCCCGGAATATGGCTCATTGCCGGCGTAAATTAAAATGGCAAAGTAAGCTGATCCAGTAGCTTTAAACAGTCCTCCTTTGAATATACCATAGGACTTCCTGGCAGTGACTGAACGAAATCCTGAAAGATCCGGCACAATGATTCGTCTGAAATATGAATATTACAACAATATGTGCCAAATAAAAAAGCGTTTGTCGGGTAAATATTAATCTTGTTTTGCGCACTGACAGAAATGGACAGATAGTCAGGAAGTTTCAGCTGTGTCGGGCGGGTGATAAGGCCACAAATATTATCCTTTGCAATATCTGACCGCAGCTGCCTGAGCATGGCAAGAATGTCTTCGTGCTCAAGAGGAGGTACAAACTGAGGCGGTAAATCTACAATAACATTGCTGTTGAAAAGATCCAGCAGCCCTTTTTCCGTGAATATAGAGTAGTACCGCATAGAATTTTGCCTGAGTACAGAAAAATGCCTTTCCACCAATGCAAGCATATCCTGATACGGAACATTACTGCTTCGCATATACTTGTGAATACCTTGCTGCTTACCCTGGTCAAAACAATGTTTGGAAGCCAGTTTGATAAGGCTGAGAAATTATTAGGGGAAACCCCGGATCCGTTGCTTGTCTATGGAGTAGAAGTTTCGATACAGATGTACATAGCCGAATTGTCAGAACCGTTGAGGGAATTATATGTGGTAGGATATTCTCTTCCTACTACCTCAGAATATATTTATATGAGCACGGCGCAGAAGATTCAGCATATTTTTTCACAATATATAAAAGAAGCAGAATTGAAAGATTTTTATGAAATGGACATTGCCTCTGCCGGAATCACCAGAGGATTTATGGCAAAAAAATGCGACCTCTATTTTACCATGGAAAACAAATTAAGAAGATTACTGAAATGCTGCTTTACCTTATATAAAGTACCGGAAGCCAAACAAGAGGAAGTAATAGGTCAGATCTTAAAAATGGATCTGAAACCAATTGCAGAGAAAATCATAGAAGACACAGTAAGAAAAGCAGAAGAAGGATTTGAATCAGTTTTGGCAGAAAAGTAAATATTTTGAAAATTATATAAGTATAAAAGGACTGACAAAACCTGTCAAAAGTAGCAGCGACCTGCACAGAAGATGGATTAACGGAAGGAAGATACTGTGAAACCTGTGGTGCAGTATTTGCAGCACAGAAAGCAGTGAAGGCAACAGGCCATAAAGAAGTAATAGACAAAGAAATAAATGCCACGTATTTTACCCTTTAAGGATCCTGAACCTGAGGAAATTAATGGTTTTAAAGACATTACAGAAGCTGTAAACTTTTTAGATATAATTATCCAATGTGACGGACAATCAATAAATAATAAAGAGCATTTCTGCTTCACTCATAGAACAATTGAACCACATGAGGAGCGACGTGTTGAATATAGCGATGGAAGAACCGAAATGGGATGCTTTAAGTGCGAGGCATGCTCCTGGAGAAGAACTATTCGGTATATAAATGAACCATCATGGTATGCAGATTAAAGATATCCGGGGCACAAATTGTCATGTTGTTCATATCTGTAAGGAAATTTACAGAAATTAAGGGGCTGGAAACAGTCCCTTTTCAAATATTTTTGGAAAGTTACAGGGAAAACATATGGATAAAGTTTTGAAAAACTGTGCGTCGCATTCTCGTTACTTCAGTGATGAGCTAGGCGCACTATTTTTTGAAAATAAGTAGAACAAATGTTTGTAAATTCTATTTGCATATGGTACAATTCATTAGGAAAGTATCAGATTCAGAGCAAACAAAAAGAGCAATTCTGAGAAAAACTGGAACTGCTCTGAATGTGATTCTTTCCAATTGAATTGTCTGGTAATCTATATAGATGAAAAATGGAGTTTGCCTTAATCAAAATGTAATCTAAAAAATGAGATTCCATTGAAAAGCAAAATAATTGGCAGGAGGATATCTTATGTTTCGCGAGATGAGAAGATTTAAGCAACAGGTTTCACAAGATGAATGTAAAAAAAATATTAAAAGATGAAAAAAGAGCTGCTTTTTCTGTAATTGGTGATGAAGGGTATCCCTATACCATTCCAATTAATTTTTACTATGAAGAGGCTGATCATACGATTTATTTTCATGGAGCCAGAGAAGGCCACAAGATGGATGCAATCCAGAAATGTAATAAAGTGTGTCTGACAACCTGGAACCAGGGTTTCAAAAAAGAAGGGCACTGGGAGTGGAATGCCACAAGTGTTGTTGTGTTTGGAAAAGCAGAACTTATCACAGATACCAAGATTATAGAAGACCGTCTTCAAAAACTGGCAGAAAAATATTACCCTACAGTAGAAGAAGTAGAAAAAGAAATGAATGGTTCTGCAAGAAGTCGTGTCCAGCTATTTGCAATCAGAATTGAGCATATGACAGGGAAGCTTGTAAATGAGAAATAATATGTAAGAGAGTTTGCTGACATAAAAAAGAAGGGAACACATTTATGATTATTCAGACCGGTATGCGGACGGATATCCCGGCGTTTTATTCGGAATGGCTGTGTAACCGGATAAAAGAGGGCTACGTGATGGTTCGGAATCCATATCAGCCGCAGCAGGTAACAAGATATACCTTTTCGCCTTCTGTGGTAGATCTGATTGCGTTCTGCTCGAAAAATCCGGCGCCTATGCTTTCACACATGGATTTACTGAAAACATATGGAATGTACTGGTTCGTTACCATTACCCCTTATGGAAAAGAAATAGAGCCTCTGGTTCCAGATGTAGAAGCGGTAATAGATACATTTCGGCAACTGGCTGAGATTACAGGACCGGATTCCATGGGATGGCGTTATGACCCTATATTCCTGAATGAGACTTATACGCCAGAGGTCCATATCCAAAAGTTTACACAGATCGCACAGGCCCTTGAGGGCTATACCCATACCTGCGTGATCAGTTTCATCGACCTGTACCAGAAAGTGAGAAGAAATTTTCCGGAAGCCCAAGCTGTACCAAAAGAAAAACGTCTGTCACTTGGGAAAACCATGATACAGATAGCCGCGGCACATGGAATGAAAGTATATCCCTGTGGAGAAGGAACAGAATTAGCCTGTTATGGGGCAGATTGCAATGGCTGTATGACACAGGAAACATACGAAAAAGCCCTCCATACCACGCTGGATATACCGAAAAAGCAGCCACTACGGAAAGAATGTGCCTGTTTTATGGGAAATGATATTGGAGCATATAATACCTGCCTTCATGGATGCAAATATTGTTATGCTAATTACGATACCAAAACGGTTCGTCAGAATTATGCTTTGCATGATCCGAAATCCCCGTTTTTGATTGGAAATTTAAAAGCGGATGATAAAATACATCAGGCGGATCAGAAAAGCTGGATCGACGGACAACTGGTTCTGAAATTTGATTGATAGAAGGAAAAGCTATATGGAAAAGCTTTTGAAAGAACACTGAGCATAAGGAGAGTCTGAAAATGGCAAAATTATATTTCCGCTACGGAGCAATGGGAAGCTCGAAATCAGCAAACATACTAATGGTCCGTTATAACTACGAAGAGCGCGGTCAGTATGCCGTTTTGTTAAAACCAAGAACAGACAGCCGGGATGGAGAACGCAAGATCCAGTCTCGTATGGGATTATCTGCTTCAGCAGAATACGTGGATGAATTTTTAAAAGAGATCTCTACGATCTGGAAAAAAGAAAATACAGAATACCGGTATCAGGGAAAGAAAGTGGATGCAGTTCTGGTGGATGAAGCGCAGTTCCTTTCGGAAGCGGAAATAGACACTTTGTCCGACCTTGTGGATTTTTATAATATTCCAGTGATCTGCTATGGACTGCGCACCGATTTCCGCAACCGCTTATTTCCTGGCTCCAGACGTCTGATGGAGATTGCAGATGTCATTGAGGAAGTACCGACTGTCTGTTGGTGTGGAAAACGTGCACAGTGTAATACCCGGTATGCAAATGGAGAAATTGTACGGGAGGGTGCGCAGATCATGCTTGGCTCCAATGAAAGCTATGTGGCGCTTTGCCGGAAGCACTACAAAGAAGGAAAATTATGGAAAGAAGCTGGAGCAGAAAATGAAACGAGCACCAGGAGGAACTGTAAAATTATGGAAAAGGAGTAAGATATAAGAGAAAGGGGACTCTTCTATGAGTAAGAAAAAGGCAGCTTTTATCTGTGTCCATAATTCATGCCGCAGCCAGATAGCAGAAGCATTTGGAAAGCATCTGGCATCTGATATATTTGAAAGCTATTCTGCCGGCACAGAGACAAAACCGCAGATCAATCAGGATGCAGTCCGGATTATGAAAACGTCATATGGAATAGATATGGAAGCAGATGGTCAGTACAGCAAACTGATTCGCGATATTCCAACTCCTGATATCGTGATTTCCATGGGATGCAATGTAGGGTGTCCGTTTATTGACAGGCCTTTTGACGATAACTGGGGACTGGAAGATCCAACGGGAAAAAACGATGAGGCGTTTAAATTAGTTATAGAAGAAATCAGGAAGAAAATCCTTGAATTAAAGAAGAATGCGTCTTGATAACTTGCAAAACGATATTTTGATAGGAACAGATAGATGAAGCATGCTTGATAATCTGGATACCAAGACGTCTGCCAATAATCATGGAAAGGTGTGGAATACCAGAAGAAATCATATCACATGGAGGCTGTATGTGGGTCTGCACATTACCAGATCGCTGCGTACTGGTCCAGAGTTTTGAACAAGCCTGCGATTAAAGCGTATCAGGCATCCAGACGTGGGATTGTTCTGACAGCAAATTATACTGCTACGCAAAAGGGGGTAAAGAAGTGCCTGTCCGGATCTGGTTGTTGTTCCGCCCAGAATGGAGCTTTATCTACAGTTTTCTTCCATGCTGCAGGAGATTTATGGAGAGTATACCGATCTGGTGGAGCCTTATGGATGTGATGAAGCGTGGCTGGATGTGACTGGAAGTACCGCCTTAAAAGGGGATGAAAAAAAGATTGCAGATGAGATTAGAAGCCGTGTAAAAAAGGAATTGGGGATCACAGTCAGTATCGGGATTTCGTGGAATAAGATTTTTGCTAAGCTTGGAAGCGATTATAAAAAACCAGATGCGATCACCCAATTTCATAAAGAAAATTACCAGAGTATCGTCTGGAATCTTCCTGCAGCTAACCTTTTGTATGTCGGAAGATCTACCAGAACGATGTTAAACCGTTATGGGATCAAAACCATTGGGAAAATTGCAACGTCAGATCCAGATTTCCTGGAACGACTGTTCGGGAAGATGGGACTGGTCTTATATTCCTTTGCAAATGGCTGGGATGATTCTCCTGTTGAACCAGAAGGCTATGCGGCTCCCATTAAGTCCATTGGTAACAGTACCACCACACCAAGAGACTTAGCAACTAACCTGAATCCGTGAAGTTCATTCTTTAAGAGAACCAATCTTCCAAAGGTAAGTTTGTTTCATGATGTGAGCATACTTCTGTGGCTTTTTCTGTATCAGCACCGGGAACAAAAGCAGTCACTGGGCAAAAAAGGGTACACGAAATAAGCCTGCTATAAAATTGCTTTGTTACTTATGAGTTTGTGACAGCATATTTCTGACAGATATCAGAAAATATATGTCGCCAGATGTTGCTTCTTCCGAGGCCGGTTATCAACTGGCGTGCATGCATGGTTATATGTCCTGCCATCATAATCAGGTTGCTGATAACTGTGCGTAAACGACGGCGTTTAACATCCCTCTTCTGACGGGGTGCCCGTCCTCCAATTGTGCCCTGACCGATCATACGGAGAATGTTATATGCGATCATCCCTAATTCGAGTATCAGTGCATTGGTCGCGAACTTTCCGGATGGAAGCCGCTCCAGATCCATGTCTGTTTTTACCTCACTATGAAACTGCTCACATTCCCCATGGGCATGATACAGACTGATGATTTCCTCATCCGGGTCACCAAGGTTTGTCCACCAGGCTTCAACTTCAATATCGGGAACAAGGTTGAACTGACCATACTTATCAATGGTTCGCTCTGTAATCTCGTATCCGGCACGGAGTGTATACTCTGTATTGAACTGCTTACTGGTAACGGTTTTCCAGTCACTGCCTATATAGACGGTTTTTCCGTCTCTGGGACTGGTTACATTCCGGCAATACTGCTTTGCCATTTCAAACCAGTCATCCGTGCTTTCTCGGCGAAGTTTTCGCTTGATAATGAAAAAGCTTCAAAGTAAGGTTTGCCCATGCAAAGCATTCCAAGGTAAGTGAGTACAATATCACCATTTTTAATCTGATGCTGAGACCGATTGGATGTCACGTCCATGCGATTGAGTTTTTTGATGAAATCGCTTTTCCCAAGGAGGGCGCCAACAACAGCCAGACCGCTGGCTGGGATAATACGTTCATTTGTAAACTCAACAATAATGTTCTTATTGGTGTTCAGTGTGATTCGGTGGTTGTTATTCATGGTAAAAGACTCCAATCCATAGATTTTGTTATGTCTATTTTACCACAGACTGCTTTCACCTGGTGGGTGAATAACAATATTGGAAAAAAATATTGCAAAAGCATGAAACTATAGGGTTTAAGGAGTATGTGAGGAAATCAACTTCACGGATTCAGGAAAAACCAATAAAGCAGACAATAGATAATATTCTCAGTAACGCAGCCAAAAGTAGAATGTCTCCATGACAGCAGAATATAATAAATTAATTCTAAAAATAAAGGGAGCTCTTTAATGAAGCAAAAACCCTTATTGATCAGCCTGTTAATTTCTCTGGGAACCGGAGTGATTGCAGGCTTTCTTACTTTTAAAAGTATGGAACAATACTAGAATGAGCCGCCTAATAATTGTGAAAATCAAAATTCAGTAATACGGAATATAGAAAATCAGGAAGTTAATCTTTTATCAAAAGAAGAACTTTGCAAACGGCAAAATCAAATCAGATGAATGTCTTTTTACACTATATTTTGACTATTCACGCAAAAATATAGACAGAGAAACTAGATTTAAATAATATATATAATATAGATATAAAAACAGTTAAAAGAAGAAAGGAGAAAAAATAGAGAAGGCATGTTTGCTATCTTTTGTATTGCTGTTCAGTACTTTAAGTCAAAGTATTGTAGCAACAACCGTGTATGCAGGCAATATTCTTATGATGGAACAAGATTCAGAATTACCTGTAAAAGAAGATCAAGCAGATATTACGGATCAGGATCATCAAGAGAAAAATACTGATACAGAAAACACAAATTCAGATAAAGAACAGGGAACTGAAGAAAGCACGGATTCAGATAAAATAGTTACCGCATATGTATAAAATACAAGGGGGTTAAATCAATGAAATTTGATGTTAAAACACAGGGAAAGAAAATGGAGGTTGCTTTGGAAGGAAGAATGGACTCTGCAACAGCACCGGGATTTGAGAAGGAGATTTTCCAAAAGCTTGATGGAGTTACTGAGCTTGTTCTGGACTTTACCGATCTTGCGTATCTTTCCAGTGCCGGATTAAGAGTTCTTTTATCCTGTCAGAAGAAAATGAATGCAGCAAAGGGAAGTATGGTTGTAAAGCATGTCAATGAAATTATTATGGAAGTATTTGAAGCAACCGGATTTGACAGTATTTTGACAGTCGAACAATAAAAGACAGATGAAAATGGGGAAAAGAATATGACAATTGAAGAGAGAAAATTAACACCTGCCGGACAGGGGAATCTGCAACAGATCAAATTGGGAATACCGGTAGTGGAAGCATTGAATCGGATGGCAGAGGATCCCATGGGGGAAAATGAAAAGCTGCTTTTAAGGATTCTGGAACAAAATAAGGATACGGAATATGGAAGGAAATATGGCTTTGCGAATATTCATTCCATAGAAGAATACCAGAAGAAGGTTCCGGTCAGTGTATACGATGATTATGTAGGCTATATTTTAAGAATGAGTGAGGATGGGGAGGAGAATCTGATTACCTCCGGTAAGGTTGTACATTATAACAAGTCTTCAGGAACGGTTGGAAATCCCAAGCGTATACCGTTGACGGAAGAGGCTTTTCAGGTTTTTCAGAAGTATAATGGTCCCTACCGTATGGGTCTGGTCGCAAAAGAACTCGGAGAAGACTGGATCAACGGACGGAATATGTCCATTGCGGAATCCATTGCAGAGATCCAGCACGTGAAAAGCGGTGTTACTTATGGGGCTTTGTCAGTAAAAATGATCGGTGAATTCCGCCCTTACCTCGGAATGAGTTTTACATCTCCCGATGAAGCAATTTATCCGGAATCGGAAACCAATACCAGATATCTGCATGCACGTTTCGGACTGATGGACCAGGATCTTACGAATATGGCAGCGAACTTTCTTGGATTTTTACTGGAAGTATTGCGTTATATGGAACAGCATTGGGAGCTTCTGGTTAATGATATTGAACAGGGAACGATTGATCTGGGTATTAAAATGTCAGAGGAAGTCCGTTCCAGTCTCTTAAAGAAAATTCAGCCCATGCCGGAGAGAGCGCAGGAACTGAGGGGAATTTTCATGCAGGGGTTTGAGGAACCGATTGTACCGAAGCTGTGGCCTCATGCACAGTTCCTTACCGGTGTCGGTTCCGGTGGATTTAAGGTTTATGCTGATAAGATCAAAGAGAAATATATGGGAGAAAAAATAGCCCGTTATTTTACCGGAATTAATGCATCTGAAGGCATGATCAGTGTCCCGTACCGGTTAAATGATGAGAAGAGCGTGCCGGTTCCGGACAGTATGTTCTATGAATTTCTGCCGACAGACGCAGATGATGATTTCTCCAAAATAGTAACGATAGATCAGCTTGAGACAGGTAAAGAATATGAAGTGATTGTTACGAATCTTTCCGGTTTTTACCGGTATCGTATGCGTGATGCGATAAAGATTGCAGGAAAATATAAGAATCTGCCGATTCTGGAATTCATCGGACGTATTGATCAGACAGTCAGTATTATGGGGGAGAAGACAACAGAAGTGGCACTCAGGACTGCCGCAGAGGATACAGCAAAGCAGCTTGGCTTTGACATGATTGATTTTACAGTATATCCGGATGTTGAACATGTTCCTCCACGTTATACTTATTTTATGGAAATCGAAAGCCTTCCGGAGGGGATGAAAGCAAAGGAAATCCGTTTTTTTCTGGAGAGGAATCTTGCTAAGGCCAATCCGTCCATGGGAGATAAGGTGGCAAAAGGAATCTGTGCGCCAACTAAGTTAAATATCTTAGAGCCGGAGACATATAGCTTATACCGTGATCTGATGATAATGAAGGGAATTGCGCCGGCACAGCTGAAGCCTGTGCACATCATCCGGAATGAACTGCAGCGGAAATTCTTTTTCAGTCAGACAGAATACGGGGTGGAGCTTGTAAAATAAATGGAAGGACTTTGTGAAAATAAAAGGAGAAGCCTATGAAAATTTTAGCTTTAGTAGCAAGCCAGGACAGTACTGTGGAAGATGTTAAGACAAATGGAAGAAGGCAGATGCAGGCACTGATAGGTAAAGATAAGGAAGTGCTTTTCTGCGAATATTCCACGATTGAAATTTGCAGGAACGGGGAACTTGCGATCACCTGTCTGGGCGAAAAAATGGAAAAGCCGGATTATTTCTGGCCACTACTTGGATCCACGGATGGATTTATTCTGGAGAATATGCTTCAGGATGCGGGAATTCCATCTATTTTAAATCTGCGTGAGCTTCAGGTCGCAAGAAGTAAGATTGCAACTTATCAGAGATTTGCACAGAATGGAATACGGGTGCCTGATACGATGGTGTTTTTCAAAGATTCTGATCCCGAAACACTGTCTGGTCGTTTTGGTTATCCATTTGTTGTGAAGCCGGACAGTGGATTTGGCGGGATTGGTGTAGAACTGATCCATAACGGCCAGGAGCTTAAGGATTACTTTGCAACTCTTTCCTATGGACAGGCTTATGTGGCACAGGAATATATTGCTACTTCCAAAGGAAGAGACATCCGTGTTGTTGTTCTCCATGGCAGATATTATTTTTCGATGGAGCGCCATGCATCGAATCCTGATGAATTCCGTTCGAATGTACATGTGGGTGGAACTACACAGGAGAAGACTCTTACCGAAGAAGAAAAGGTATTCTGTGAAAAGGTGGCGTCCATATTTGATCTTCCGATTATCGGACTGGATCTTATGATTGGTGATGGAGAGTATGTGCTGGCAGAGGTAAATGCATTTCCGGGTATGCCGGGGCGTAAGATGATGGATGCATATGCTTCCGTTATTGATGATTTTATGGAGGGACAGGCATGACCGGATTTTTGCGAAGAGTATTAAGCCCATACAGGGGACTTTTGATACTGGTCATTTTACTGCAGCTTGGTCAGTCCTTTTTAACCATGTATCTGCCAACAATCAATTCCAGAGTGATCGATTATGGTGTGGCGAATGCGGATGCTGCATATATCATGCATCAGGGAATTCTCATGCTGGGAATAGCTCTTATCCAGTTTCTGCTATCAACCTTGGCTGGTATTTTCGGAGCAAAGGTGGCACTGATGACCGGACGGGATTTGAGGGAGCAGGTTTATGAGAAGCTGATACATTTTTCACGCAGGATGATCGGAAGCATGGGAGCTCCTACGCTGATTACAAGGGCAACAAACGATGTACAGCAGGTAATCCAGTTTATTACGTTCTTATTTACCGCGATTATCGCAGCACCGATGATGTTTATCGGAGGTCTTGTGCTTGCCTTGTCCCAAAGCGTGAAGCTTTCGGTGGTATTGCTTGTGACGATACCTCTGCTGCTTGGGGTTTCTGTGGTATTTTTAAAGCTGATCCTTCCTTATTATAGAGAACAGCAGACGAAAATAGATGAGATGAATACCGTACTCAGGGATCAGATTTCCGGTATCCGTGTGGTAAAGGCCTTTACGAAGGAACAAGGCGAGAAGGAACGCTTTGAACGGATTAACGGAGATCTTTCAAGGATTAATACCAGCATCGGTAAGATTACAGGGCTGATGCAGCCAATCTTTACCCTGACAATGAGCTTTGCCAATATTTCGCTGATCTGGCTTGGCGGCCGTATGGCGGGGAACGGTCAGGTACAGATTGGACAGGTGATCGGCTTCGTAACCTACATATCCTTTATTCTGACAGCAACCCTGATGGCTTCCATGATTTTTATTATGCTGCCAAGAGCCGAGGTATCGGTTACACGTATTGAAGAGATTTTAAACAGTGAAAGTGAAATTCAGGACAGAGAGGATGCTTTTTTGCCAGAGCAGTTCCGGGGAGAAATATGTTTTGAACATGTGACGTATTCCTATGCACCGGATAATGAGCAGGTGGAGCCTGTATTGAAGGACATTTCCTTCTGCGCACAGCCGGGTAAAACGACGGCGATTATCGGATCTACCGGATGTGGTAAGACTACCTTGCTTGATATGATTCCACGTCTTGCAGATGTGACAGAGGGGACGGTCTTCGTAGATGGCATGGATGTCCGGAAGCTGTTAAGGCATGAGCTTGATCAGGCAATCGGCATGGTTCCGCAGAAGGCTTTCCTGTTTTCGGGGACGCTGGAGGACAATCTGCGGGATGGAAAACCGGATGCAACACAGGAAGAACTCTGGGAGGCTCTTTCGATTGCGCAGGCAAAGGAATTCGTGGAGAAAAACGAACGTGGTCTTAAGATGAAGATTTCCGAAGGGGGAACAAACTTTTCGGGCGGGCAGCGGCAGCGGCTTGCAATCGCAAGAGCAATTGTCCGCAGACCCTCCATCTATTTGTTTGATGATTCGTTCTCTGCACTGGATTACCGGACAGACCAGGAGCTGCGAAGAGCACTGAAGCCGGTTACACAGAATGCGGCTGTGATTATTGTTGCACAGAGAATCAGTACCATTAAGGATGCTGACCAGATCCTTGTGATGAATCAGGGACGTATTGAAGCGGTTGGAACACATGAAGAACTCATGCAAAGCAGCCGGACTTATCAGGAAATTGTGGCTTCCCAGCCCACAGATAAGGAGGTGGCATCATGAGTACAAAGCAGAAAAAGACCATACAAAAGGGGTCTTTCAAGCGGCTGTTAAAGCTCTTCTTCTTTAAAAATAAGATGCTGACCGCTCTTATGCTGTTCAGTATTATTATTTCAGCGGTTGCTACAGCGCTGGGACCGCAGTATCTGGGGTATGCAACGGATTCCATTGTACAGGATATGTCAAACCCGGTAAGCAGTAACATTCACTGGGACCGGTTTTTCTTCTGGGCAGGGATATCGAGTGTGATTTTTCTGATCCAGTTCGTATCGAAATGGCTGTCCGCATGGTTTTCCACACGGATCATCTCTGATACGGCGAAAGAATTGCGCAGTCAGGTAGAGACAAAGCTATGGTCGCTGCCATTAAATTATTTTGATACAAACAGTCACGGAGATATCATGAGCCGGACCACAAATGATATTGATAATGTGGTCACGACTCTGAATTCTTCCGGTGCAGATACGATTTACAGTATTTTCCAGCTGGTTGGGATGATTGTCATGATGACTGCAATTAACTGGAGGCTGGCATTGATCACTGTGATCATTATTCCGGTCTCGGGCTGGATTGTGACCCTGATTTCCAGGTTTGTGCGTAAGGAATATCAGAAGCAGTGGTATTATACCGGAATGATTAACAGTAATGTGGAAGAGAGTGTGAACGGACATAATATTGTGAAGCTTTATGGTCAGGAAGAGAAGTTCGTGGAAGCTTTCAGGAAGCAGAATCGTCTGCTGTATGAATCTTCCTTCAAAGCTATGGCCGTATCGAACCTGATTCAACCATTGTCCCGGTTCTTTACGAATCTGAATTATGTGATTGTGGCATTGGGAGGTGCTTTACGGGTAATATCCGGACAGATGACGGTCGGAGATGTGCAGGCATTTATTCAGTATACCAGACAGTTTCAGACACCCTTTTCCAAGCTGTCCCAGGCGTATTCTTCACTGCAGTCCGGAATAGCGTCTCTTGACCGGATCTATGAGCTGTTAGATAGTGAAGATCAGGCTGAAGAAAAACCGGAAGCCAGAGAGAGCTACCGGTTGCAGGGAAAGATCGATTTCCGGGATGTGAGCTTTTCTTATGTACCTGAGAGGAAGCTGATTGAACATATGAACCTTGTTGTAGAACCGGGCCAGATGGTCGCTATTGTTGGAGGAACTGGTGCCGGCAAGACAACACTTGTAAATCTGATCGAACGATTTTATGAAGTAAACATTGGAGAAATTATTTTTGATGACAAAGTAGAAATTCACGACCTTACAAGAGCATGCCTGCGGGAGAACATTGCAATGGTTCTGCAGGACACCTGGGTGTATAAAGGAACGATCGGAGACAATCTGAAATATGGTTTGAAACGGGAAATCACGGAAGAAGAATTCCGGAATGCATGCCGGGAGACCTTCGTGGATCAGTTTGTAAGTACACTGCCTGATGGTTATCAGACTGTAATTTCCAATGAAATGTCAAGCCTTTCTGCCGGAGAAAAGCAGTTGTTGACGATCTGCAGGGCATTTCTTGTGAAACCGAATATTCTCATTTTGGATGAGGCAACAAGTTCTGTAGATACCAGAACCGAAGCCATGATTGATCAGGCACTTGATAAGCTGCGGGAGGGACGGACAAGCTTTGTCATTGCCCACCGTCTGTCCACAATTCGCAATGCAGACGTAATCCTGGTTATGGAGAATGGGCATATCGTGGAGCAGGGCAGCCACAAAGAGCTATTAGCACAAAACGGAGCCTATGCCAGATTATATCAGGCACAGTTTGAATCATAGAAAATAGGCGGAGGAAGAGATTATGCGTATTGTATTTTATAGTGCGTCAACATCAGCACATTCCAATTCATCAACAAAAACAACCTACCAGCCGTTCCGGGCAGATACCTGGGATGAAATGGACCGGCTTTATCCGGACTGCGAATTTGTTGTAGCAGGACCCCTGAATGGTTCTTACATTTTTGACGTGGCAGATGGGGAAATCTGCAAAAAACCTGAGAAGGTGAAATACGTGCTTTTGGAGAGTGGAATGAGTGCAGAGGATACGGCAGAGCTGATTGCACAGCAGAGACCGGATATTGCTGTAGCAATTGCATCGGGAGCCGTTCCCTTTGACTGGGTACCGATCAAGACCGCTCTCATTGCTGAGGAATTACAGAAAAGAGGAATTGCAACCATTGCCAATAATACGCTGGTGTCAGTGGCAGCATTTGATAAGTGGCGTAGTAATATCATGTTCCGCAGCTTTGTCAAAGCGGCAAAGGGAATCTATATTCACCATGAGCTGTTTCTTGCGGAGAAGAAGAATCCGGGTGTCAGTGTAAATGTATATAAGGAATATGTTTTTTATCGGATTAAGGAAATAAACTTTCCGGTCATTGTGAAGGATACATTAGGTGCAGGGTCAATCGGAGTGGAAATCATGAACTCCTATGAGGAAGTAGAGAGCTTTCTTAATTCCGATCGGAACAATTCAGATATAATGGTGGAAGAACTGATTCAGGGAGAACAGTTCGGAACGGAAATTCATGGTGTAGAGGGACGTTACAGTGTCCTTCCGCCGATCGCCTTTTCTGTAACAAAAGAGGGCATTACAGATCCGTTAAGCTCTGTAAAATTTGGTCCGGTGACGGATCCTTCCTATCATTTTGAAAAGGTACAGGAAGAACTGCTTAATATGGCACAGAGTTTGAAATTTGAAGGAACGGTGCAGGTCGATCTGGTTTACCGGGCAGGAGAATGGTATATTATCGAAATTAATCCAAGATGGTCCGGAATGACAACAACAACGGCTGCCATGGAGGGAAGAAATCCACTATCTATTTTTGTGGACAGTATACTCGGAACTGACAAAAATTACAGTATGAAACGGAACCTGAAATATGCATTGAACTTTAAGATGAAAGCAAGGTCGCAGGAGGATCTGATCCGATTATATGGGAATCCGCATGTGGATTATATTATGCAGCTGGAAACCTCAGTGGCAGGTATGGAGAAGATCAACTATTGCGAGGTTGTTATCAGCACCGATCAGGAAAAAGAAGATATTATGAATATCCTGAATGAACTGGAAGAGGAATTCCCGGGGCTTGTTTCCGATGATGTGAAAGCAAATGCCGGAGAGCTTGTTGCAAAATATCAATGAGAATTCTGCGGTCGATAAGACCGCCGTTTTCTGCTGTTTGCAGAAATTAAAACCATTTTGCAGCGTATTGCTGTAATTGTTCCTGGACATCCCGGTAGCTGTATTTGCTGACCGGGATTATTTCCTGATTATTCAGTGTGATTTCAAAGCGTCTGATTGAACGGACAGCATACAGAGAAACAATGTAGCATCTGTGACATTGCACGAAGATATCTTTCGGCAGAATTTCACGGACTGCAGAAAGGGATTTATATATCTTCGTGACAGTACCATCCTGAAGATGAATCTGCAATTCTTTATTGATTATTTCAATATAGGTAATATCCTTGATATGAAAGGATACAGTTCTGGATGGAGTGTCGATTATAATGGATTTCGGAATCAGATGTCGGATTGCACGGGTTAGTGCTTCTGCAAGTTTTTGACGGCTGACCGGCTTGAGGATATAACCTACAGGTTCAGCAGAATATGCATCGAATACAAATTCCTTACTGCTGGAAATGAAGATAACGGGAATTTGTTTTCCAGTGTCATGGAGACATTCTGCAAAGCTGATCCCATTGTTTTCACCCAGCATAATATCAAGAATCAGAATGTCACAGCTTTTAGGAGTATTCTGCAATGTATTTTTTAATTCTGAAATAGAAGTATATTTTCGAATCTCGCAGGATTCTCCCATGGATGCTAAAATATCGATGATCATTTCAGATATCTGTGTTAAAAAAATCGGTTCATCATCACAGATGACAATATGGTACATAGTGAAAGCCTCCTATTATTCGTTATTTTCGTCAAGACAAAGCGTTGTTGTTACAGCAAAAAAGCCACCACGTACCTGTACGTTCAGTATACCATTGTATTTTTCGGCGATTCCATTGATGATCTTAAGACCGTAACCGTGTCTGTCACTGTTCTTTTTACTGGATTTATATTTTCCATTCGTGATTCTCAAGTTATCCTCATTGCAGGAGTTTTCACATTTAATAAACAGAAAATTTCCCTTTGAATGGAGATTCAGCCGGATGATCCGCTGTCCTTCAGAAACCTTCTGACACCCTTCTACTGCATTTTCCAATATATTTGTCAACATCCGGCACAAATCAATGTCTTCCATGTTGAGTTTTCTGCCAATGATAATACTGTACTCCACTATGGCTTTATAACGGCTGGCACGTTCTGCAAATTCTAAAAGGATGGAATTGACCAGAGCATTGGCTGTGTAGGTGACAAAAGGAAGCTGTTCGGCTTCTTCAGTAAATTTCTGCGTATATTGTCTGGCACCTGCATAGTCCTCCTGTTTAAGATAGGCGGACAGGGCATACATATGATGCCGGATCTCATGGTGCATTTCCAGAATATGTTCATTGTTTTCTGCCTGATTCCGGTAGCTTTCCAGTATCCGCTCGGAAATTCTCTGTTCTTCCTGTTTGCTGCGGATGTATTCCATGACACTAAAGAATACGGCATATACTATGAAAGCAAATACTGCAAACAATACAAACATAGCATGGACAACCATATTGGTGGAAAGATTTATTATGCTTGAGAATTGTGCAATGCTGGCAATTAGAATAAACAAAGCAGGGAGGGAGCAGAGAATCTTCCAGATACGTGATTCCAGATCAGCGTTGATCATAGTACGGATTCGCTCCATCAGCATGAGAAATGGTTTCGCAAGAAGCAGATTTATGATAAGTGTGAGAATCAGTGCAAGGGGCGGATACATAAAATGATCGGACGGAAACCGGAAAGTACGGTGCAAAAAAGTAACAGTACTTGTGACAAAGAATCCGTAGCTCATTACAACAAAAAATACAAACAGTTTTTCTACTGTTTTTGCCTGGATGATAAAGCAGTACAACATTCCGAACAGTAACAAGGCAATATAAAAAATAGCATTCGAGATCAGCTCTTTGTAATCACCGCCGATGTTGAACTGTGCGATAAGAGAAAACGGAATGACCATTACAATAAAAATGGACAGTGCCATGCGCATTGCCTTTTTTGTGCTTAGGCGGAAACAATCCCGGAATGTATACAAACAGAAAAATGCATAAGGAAAAATCTGAAGAGAAAATCCGCAGAAATAACGCAATGCTATCATAAAAACCTCCTGTCATAAAAATAGATAATGGTCAGGTTACCTATTAAAAACAAGTATACCATTGGCAGAAGGCAAAATCAAATCATATGAAGGTCTTTTCACACCATATTTTGACTATTCACGCAAAAATATAGACAGGAAAGTCAAATTCAAATAACATAAATAATACAGATACAGAAAACTGTCAAAATGAGGAGAGCTTTTGATACGGTATAATGCCCGAAAGCTCGCTCTTACTGGCATCGTAAAGGAAAAAATATAAGAAAAGGAGACTAAAAAATGAAGAAAAGAATGATTATTGTGACGGCAATGATTATGGGAACTCTGGGAGCAGAATGTGTGAGTGTTCAGGCATCGGATACGTTACCTGAACTGACAAAAGACAATGCACTGGAACAGATGATGAAAGCAGGAGAAACAGACAGTCTTGTAAGCAATCATAAAAGCTATGAAGCTACCTGTGAATATATACTGCAGAATACAAAGGTATATGACTATGAAGATTCTGAAGTGATGTATGTAGATATGTATGGTACTACCCAGATGCTCTATAAAGATGGCGAATTAAAATACGGAAAAGAAGGAGATGAGTATCTCTCCTGTCTGTATATTGATGAAGCAGATGGAAATGCAGATGATCTTATAAGCTTTTACACAGATGAAACCATAGAGGAAGAAGTGACGGATCTGAAGGAAGATGGTGATACGATCATTATACAGACAAAGGTACCTGAAGAACTTACGCAGAGCACATTGAATTCTCAGGGAGATGGAGAATCCTACACAGAGGGAGACTGGATTTCTATGGAATATGTGGTTGCTTCGGATGATTACAGACCACTGAAACATACTCAGATTCTGAATCATAAGGACGGCACTTCGGAAGAAGCTTCGAAGATGGAATTCTCCTACGGCGTGGACAGGCCTGAGGATGTAGCAGATCTCTGTGAAAAGTACGAAGAAGCAGAAAAAGCAGAAGGTGATGTACGTAATGTGACAGTTACTGCAGCTCCTGGTACAGAGCAGGAAAAGGATTATACAATCACGGTTCCAGCAGATAATCATGTATGGATCATGCTTCATGACGATAATTCTTATTACATTATGTATACAGATAAGGAGTGTAAAGAACTGTACGAGCCAGAGGAAGATGTGAAAGAAGACACACATCTCTATGCAGAGATTGAGTCTTATGAAGAGGCGGAGGATGAAGTATGAGGAGTTTGAGCGTATTTATCAGGAATATTATCTGAAAATTTTGACATTTATACATAAAAGAGTTCCTGATCTGTATGAAGCGGAAGAACTGACTGGAGATGTATTTCTGTCTTTTTACAGAAATATGGACAGTTATGATGAAGAAAAAGGTAGTATAGCTACCTGGTTGTATGCAATCACAGCAAACCGCCTGAAAAACTATTATAGGGATAAAAAGACTCATTATTCTCTGGAAATCCTGAAGCAGCAGACAATTCCCCGGGAAAAAATGCCGGAAGAGATTGTGGCAAAGATTATGAGAGAAGAGACATTAAGAAAAAGTCTGGAGCAGCTTTCTGACAGAGAACGGGAAATTCTTCTGGGAAGATTTTATTATCAGAAAAGTTCCACAGAGCTTGGCAGGCAGATGAATTTATCACCGGGAAATGTAAGGATGATACAGAAACGTGCTCTGGAGAAGTTGCGAATGATTATGGAAAAACAGGGGGAATAGGCGTTCAGGCTACAGAGACTCTGCCTGAACTGACTGGGGATAATGCATTGTAATAGATTATGAAAGCCGGATGACATATTTCAGATATGAGATATTTGCATATGGGTAGTTTGAAGAGGAGGGAATTGTATATGTGGACAAGGAGAGAATTGAAAGAGTGTGCCAAACAGCTTTTAAAGATAAATTATTGGAAAGCAGTTCTGGCAGGAGTTATATTATCCCTGATTGGAGGTTCAGGAGTGGTCTCGGTAGTAGAAAGGTCTTCTTCCGGAAGTTTTGATGAAGTGATAGGCGCAGTAGAAACTGATGATTTTGGCCTTGTTTTAGGAATTGCACTTGGAATTGTGGCAGTTGCGTTGCTTGTTAACTTTATTATGACGATTTTGATTTGGAATCCTCTGGAGGTGGGATGTAAAAAGCTGTTTATTCAATGTGAATACGGAACAGCGGAGACGAGATGTATCTGGTCGGTGATCAACAGGAGAGATGGAAAGAATGTTGGCTGGATTATGTTTTTGCGGACATTGTTTGTAAGCTTATGGAGTCTTTTGTTTATAATTCCGGGAATTATAAAACAGTATGAGTATATGATGATTCCGTTTTTGTTGGCAGAGAATCCACAGATGAATCGAAAAGAAGCTTTTGAAAAGAGCCGTCAGATGATGAAGGGAAATAAGTGGGCTGCATTTGTATTAGATCTGTCTTTTATAGGATGGAGCCTTCTGGGAATTATAACATTCGGGTTGGTTAATATATTCTTTGCCGGACCATATCAGTATTTAACACAGTCACAGCTTTATTTTCGCCTGAAAGAACAGCAGAAAGAGGAAAGCTATGGATATTGAGTATTTATTGTACCTGCAACAATTTCGCGAAACGGTTGGCAGTATTCTGACACCGCTTATGAATGCAGTAACAAAGCTGTCCGCAGGATTTTTACCTATTGCAATGATGTGTATGATTTACTGGGCATTTGACCGGAAGGCGGGACGAAAAATCCTGGCAGGACTTGGGGGCGGTCTGTTTATCAACGGATTTTTAAAGCTTACTTTCTGTGTCTATCGCCCATGGATACGGGATACACGGATTTTACCCTATGGTGATTCTAAAACAGCAGCTACCGGATATTCATTTCCAAGTGGGCATACAACGCGGGCAACGGCTATGTTCGGTGGAAGTGGACTTTGGTTCATGGAAAAAAAGCACAGTGTCGTTGCAGGTCTGTTGTTTGTGCTGGTATTTCTGACTATGTTTTCACGAAATTATCTGGGAGTGCATACTCCGCAGGATGTTCTGGTGGGATTTATATCAACAGCAGTTATGATGTATCTGACCGGGTGGTTGGAATTGTGGAGTGAAAAAGACAAAAAAAGAGACCTCATGATTCTTGTGGCAGGGCTTTTGATCTGTATTGCTGCTGTGCTGTACTATGAATACAAACCATATCCACTTGATTATCTGCCGGATGGATCACTTCTGGTTGATCCTGCTAAAATGCGGGGAGATGCATATGAAGGAGTCGGATTTATTGCATCCTTTGTCATCTGCAGGATACTGGAAAAAAGACAATTAGATTTTGACAGAATTTCGCAAAAGCTAAGGTTGTTTATCGGTATTTTTGCATTAATTCCTTTGTACTGGTGGATAAATACAGGGTGCCCATATATAATAGAAGAAATAAGCCGAAGCCTTGGCAAGTTCCTCAGATTTGGGCTTGGAATCATATATATCATGGTGCTGGTGCCAGGAACGGTGGTACTGGCAGGAACTCTGACTAATCGTGGAAGTGATAAGGTGACCAGAGAAAAACAGGGGCAGCCCTAAGGCTGCCCGGAAGGATTGATATAGTTATTTACGAATAGGACTTCAACGCTTTTTGAATTTCCTCCATATTCATGCCTCGTTTTAACATATTGTTTATCCTCATCTGCTCCCTATATCTGGGATCATCCATAGTAGGACGGCCAAAACCACCGGCAACATTTTCTAATTCTTCTTCAGATAATTCGTTTGTAATGTTCTGTTTGATTTCGCTCATAATAGTTCTCCTTTCCTGTAAGAATTCGAATGCTTCCTATCTGTTTATAAACATCAGAAGAGAATTTGTCACATTATATGAAGAAAAAATTATTTTTATCTAGAGATCTTTGATGCAAAGCGTCAGAGACCAGATACAATAAACAAATGATAAAAATACAGCATCAGTCAGATGATATGATAAACAAATTGCATACTGGAGGATGGAAAAGTGGATAAACAGAATATATTTAGAAGGGAAAGTCTTGATCGTGTTGAATCTCCGGAACAATTAGATGCATATATTAAGGTGTCTCATCCGAAGGTTTGGTTAATTATGGCGGCACTTCTGGTGGCAGTAATATCTGTGATTGTATGGAGCGTTGTAGGAAGTCTTCCACAGACGATGACAGTGAAAGGAGTTACTGTTGGAGGTAATGTGATTAACTGCTATGAATGTGTAGAAAATGCCAACACAAACCTGATAGGATGTAAGGCAAATATTACACTGCCTGATGGAAGAAACATCAGTGGCAAAGTGGAAGCAGTGAGTCAGAATCCTTATTCACAGGAAGAAATTCGTGCTGAAATATCAGAAGACTGGTTTGCGGATAATGTGCTTGATGGAAACTATTCTTATGAAGTTCGGGTTATAGCTGAAGAAGACATTACCCCAAATATGCTGGCAACAGTTATCATTACAACAGCCGAAATGAAACCAATTCAATTTATTTTGGATTAGGAGCGTGCTATGAAAAAGAGAAAAAAAAGAATTACAGTTCCGGTTATTATGCAGATGGAAGCCCTGGAATGTGGTGCAGCAAGTCTTGCTATGATTCTTGCGTATCATGGCAAGTGGTTACCGCTTGAACAAGTTCGTAGTGATTGTGGAGTATCAAGAGATGGAAGCAAAGCTTCCAGTATTGCAAAAGCTGGAAGAAGTTATGGGCTGGAGGTAAAAGCGCATCGATATGGGGTAGACGAAGTAAAAGAGAATGTTACTTATCCTGCAATTATTCATTGGAACTTTAATCATTTTGTTGTGTTATGCGGTTTTACCAAAAATGCAGCTGTAATTAATGATCCTGCACGTGGAACAATCAAGGTAACAATGGAAGAATTTGATCATTCTTTTACAGGAGTATGTATTGAGTTCACACCAGGAGAAAACTTTGAGAAGGGTGGAAAGCCGGAAAGTGTATTTAAGTTTTTGAAGGATAGACTGGCCAATACAACGGCTTCTGTGATTTTTGTAATGATTACGGCAGCCCTTGTTGCTTTTGTAGGCTTGGTTACTCCCGTGTTTGCCAGAATATTTACGGATCAGATTTTGCCCGGACATAATATGCATTGGCTTGAAATGCTTCTGGTGGCAATGCTTTTCACTGCTATATTCCGAATGATTGTTGGTTTTCTTAATGAGATATATCTTTACAGAATTAAAGGAAAGCTTGCTATTGTATCAAATGCCTCATTTATGTGGCATATGCTTCATCTGCCCATGGATTTTTATGCACAACGAATGGTGGGAGACCTTGCTGGCAGACAAAAACTGAATGATCAGATTGCAGAGACTTTGATCGCAAAGTATGTTTTGGTAGAGACCAAGGCACCGGAAGGCTATGTAAGAAGCGAAAAAGAGGAATCCGTAATCTTTGCGTATGAGGATGGAAACACCAAGGAGATTGAGATTACCAAAGAGCTTACCAATGAACGGATTCCAACAGGCGGCTATTCCAACAGTCCAAAGACTGAGGATGATACCAATATCTGGCTGCCGTTCTTCTTACTGCTCCTGTCAGTAGGAGGAATTGCTGGAATCATCTGGTATACCAAACGGAAAAATCACGATTGAGAAAAACTGGGCTGTCACTTCGGTGGCGGTCCTTTTTTCTTGCAGAAAAATAAGAAACGGAGGATGTTATGAAGCAGATTAAAGAGATTCTGATTGCATCGGTCAGTCTTTTTTTGTTAGGATTTGGAATCTGCATGGCAGTCAGTACCTTTTTTATGTACCGGGAGGGCGAACAAGAATACGAGACCCTACGGGAATATGTAAAAGAGGAAGAAAGAAAAGAGAATGAAAGTGAGGTGCAAGCTCCGACACCGGCAAATAAGACGACCGTTGATTTTCAAGCCTTAAAGAAAATTAATTCGGACATCATTGCCTGGATTCGGATTCCGGATACAAAAATCGATTATCCGGTGGTACAAGGAAAAGACAATGCCTACTATTTAAAGCACACGTTTCAAAAGACGGAGCATGCAGCAGGAAGCATTTTTCTGGATATGGATAATGAAGCTGATTTTTCCAACCGGAAGAGCATCCTGTACGGACACAATATGAAAGATGGCAGTATGTTCCAAGGACTGCACCGCTTTCAAGAGGAATCATATTTAAAAGAACATAATCAGGTATATTTATATCTTCCAGATAATAGAGAACTGGTATATACGGTAACGAAATGTGGATATGTAAAAGCGGATAGTGATACTTTCTGGCTGGGAGAGCCAGTGGAAACGTCACAGCTTCTATTGTCTACCTGTGGTGCTGATTCGTCCAAAAGGCTGGTGGTATGGTGTGAACTGCCGCAGGAGGAAGAAGAAATGACGGAAGAAAACATAAAAGATATTGAAATATTGGATTTTGATTAGTGCGAAATGAATCAGATGTAATAGATGAATAATATTAATTCCTTTATGCGACGGAAAACAAATTTTTGCGTGATATATAGTAAGAAACAAAAATGAAATAATGCAGGAAGGGGGATAGCAACACTGAGTATTTAAAATGCCAAAAAGAAAAGGAGTTGGAAGGTTATGAATGGATTAAAAAAATGGATGGTAGTATTAATGACAGGTGTTACACTTATGGGAAATGTAATTGGAATGGGTACGACAGTTATAGCTTCTAAAAATGAAACGCAGGAATCTTTATCCGGTGTGGATGTTTATATGCCAGAAAATGGTTCTTTGGAAAGAGTAATTAGAGTTTATGAAGATGGTTCTTTTGTAACAGAGCCAATTAATGATATCAGAACGTACGCAACGAATACTCCTTGTGAACATCCAGCGAGATATTTGGAAGCACGCGGTAAAAAAACAGATTTTCAGACTGTGGGAACAGCGGGAATATGTTATAAAGAACGATTGATCATATCAAACAAATGTAAAAAATGTAATCGTATAGGAATAAAAACGTACAGCCCATGGTCTTATTGTAGCAAGCATTCTTATCCTGCATTAAAAAAGACCTGTAAAATATGTGGATACACGAAAAAATAGTAATTTGGGGGAATATCAAAATGAAACGAAAAAAAATATGGATAAGTGTAATTGCCAGTATGCTGATTGGAACTGTTTCCGTAGCTGCCAGTTCTGGTATTGAGTTACATGAATTTTTCAATGAAAAAGGTGAAAAAGTAATTTATCCATGGGAATCAATAGAAAATCCAGATCTGAATTATGACGGTCCTCAGGATCAAGTGTATGTTGGACAGATTATTCAGACGGAAGATGGACCGGAAAAAGTAATTGCTGTTGATGAACTGGGAAGTTATGTAACAGAAGTACTGGAGCAATAAAAAAACGGGCAGGAAAAGAAAGCATGATATGTTTTCTTTTTCTGCTGACAAAAAAATAATAAATTATTTCTATTTTTTATGCGACCAATTATAATAAAATACGTCATATAAAGTAGAAGGAGAAAATTAAAAAAATGGATGATGTACAGATCATAAATTTATATTTTGCAAGAGATGAAAATGCCATTGCTGAAACAAAAAATAAGTATGAAAACATGTGTTATTCCGTTGCCCATAATATTTTATATAACCGGGAAGATTCTGAAGAATGCGTAAATGATACCTGGTTTTTTACTTGGAACAGCATCCCACCCAAAAGACCATCCATTTTAGCTTCTTTTGTATCTAAAATAACAAGGAATACCGCAATTGATCGATACCGTAAGAAGAATGCGCAGAAGCGGACGGATTCTCATATGGAGGACATAGCTGGTGAAGTTGAAAAAATAGGGAACATAATTGCCTCGGATATTGAAACGTATTTAAGAAAAAAAGAAATCATAGATATTTTTGATGCTTTTTTAGGTACACTTTCAGAACGTGACCGGGATATTTTTGTAAGGCGATACTGGTACATGGATTCTATCAAAAGGATAGCGGATAGACACAACTGTGGGGAAAGCAGGATTAAGTCAATTTTAGCCCGTAGTAGAAAGAAACTTTATTATTTATTGACGGAGGCTGGGTATGCAGAATAATAAAGGCTGGGATTTTTTAACAACATTTGCAGACATTAATGATAATTATATATACCAGGCTTCAAAACCATGGAAAGAAAATAAAATAAAAACATTTAAGATGCCATTAAAAAAAGTAATTGCATGTGCAGTAATCGTAATGATTGTCGGATTGGGACTGACACATCAGAATGAAGTAAAAGCAGCCTGGGAGAAAATGACTTCTCTAATTGGACAGATTCTGGGAATCTCTGAAGATACTGGAGAATATATAAAACAGATTCAAAATAAAATCACAAAGAATGGAGTTAAGGTTTCTTTAGAAGAAGTAGCAGTGGATGATGAGAATTTATGGATAGCATATTCCATGACAGATGAAAATGGAAATAATGACGTATCTATGAGCAGCATTGAAGCCAGTGTTGATGGAGTCAAATTAGAATTGGAAAGACAATATTCTAATTATAATAATACCGACTCCAAATCAAAAGATTATGTAGCAAGATTTTCTCTAAAGGCATCTTCAGCTAAACAAAATTTTGAAATTACAATCGGTAATTTTAATACAAAAGGGGACCAGCTTTACATAAAAGATAAATATAATTTTTCTTTTACTGCTGATCCAAAAATACTTGAAAGAGATACAAAAGAAGTATTCATTGACCAATTTATACAATTGGACGAAAAGCAAACTGTAACTATTTCAAAAGCAAAATACAATCTCTTCAGCTGTACTCTTTATGGAACACTTCCAGATATGAATGAAAATACTGAACTATGGATTCGTGGAAAAGATGATGTGGGAAATGAAATTTCATTTAATCTCATTTCTTACCGAAATCCAGAACTGATATTTGAATTAGCAGAGCCTGGAAGTGCGAGGAATGCAAAAAAATTGACACTACAGTTATATCAGTACACAGAGAATGAAGAAAGTAATATTTTATATAAAAAAGAAGATTATGGCGATTTTTATGCAGAGGAAATAGGAAAAGAATACAATGAAAATCAGTCACCAGAAGAATTAGCTGTTCCTGTAGGAAATGAATTTACAGTAGATTTACAAAATTGAATTAGAAAAATGAGAGCAACAAGAAGGGAGGAAATAAGTAATTACCTAATTTACATAAAAAAAGAAAAGGAGATATTTACGATGAGAAAAGTAAAAAGAATTAAGAATGTATTGTGTGTATTGCTTGCAACAATTATATCTTTGGTTAGTATGACAACTGTTAAAGCAGATGGAGAAGTTGCTCCATATGAGGATATGGAAAATGCAACATTGCTTCAAAAAGAATGTTATGATCTGGATGAAGACACAATGATTGAAATTACAACTTATGAAAAAAGTATTCCTTCATTTGCAAGATCTTCATGGAAAACTAAAACTGGAACAAGAACATATAGAATTATAAATAAAAAATCTAATACTGTATTTGTACGTTATATTTTAAAGGGTACGTTTAAATACAATGGAAAAAGTGCACAGTGCACAGATGCAACTACCGAATGCAAAGTATTTGTTCCAAATGTATACAATGTAATTACAAATAGAGCTGAAAAAGCAGGTAATACTGTACTGGGATATTTTTATTGTACGCATGTGAAAACAGGAAAAGGAATGGGTGGCACTTTTTCAATAAAATGTGCCGCTAATGGAACATTAACAATTAACTGACTTTTAAGTATGAATGAATATATAAAAAAGCTCTACTCATATACCGAGTGGAGTTTTTTTCTATTATTGCGCTGTTGCAGAATTACGGCATTTTTCAATAAATAATATCTACAGATATATGGAAAATCATAGCTTTCGGTATATTGTGAACTGAGAGAGAAACAACGGAAGCGGCAACCTACTACGTAGACAGACAAGTGGTGTCTGTAAAAGAAGTTCCTCAAATAGGAGATCGAATCTATACAGATTTCCGTGAGTGCTGCGAGGACCAGAAAGTTTCATATCGCTGGGTATGCAATAAGATGCTGCAGGAAGGCGTTTCTGTCCAAGACGCTGTCAGATATTATAAAAGAAAACAAGAAAAGAAGCTGCAAAAGGCTCAAAAGCAAGTTCCTGTCAAAGGCAAAATGCTTGAACCACAGCCTGTTAATGTTCTGGGAAAGAAATATGAATCAAAAGAACGCTGTTATAAAGGTTTGGGAATAACCAAAAAGTCGGTTCAAAATCATATGAAGAAAACATCCTGTATGTTTGAAGAAGCTGTCGTATATTGCTATGAGAAAAAGCTGGAAAAACAATTTGAATTTCGCAGAGAAATCTATAAAAGCTACAATGCCTGCTGCACTGCGTATAATCTTGCACAGGAATATGTTGCGATAAAAGCAAAGCGGGAAAAAATCACAAGACAGGAAGCTATGGAAAAACTATTAGCACAACGAGAGTCTGAAAAAACCATATAAACAGAACACAATTTCGAAAGGAGAACAGTTATGTTGAAAAGTAGAGGCGGACGAGAAGAAAATGAGAAACTTCTTCTTTCAGTAAAAGAAACTTGCGGACTTACCGGATTGTCTGAAAGGACAGTGCGAACTTTAATGGCAGAAAATGATTTTACCGTTCGGATTGGGCGAAGAACCCTTGTTCATAAGAAAAAATTTGAGAAATGGTTGGAAAAACAGGAGACTTGAATATTTTTCTGGAACGTGTTAATATTCTGATGTACTTGTGATCTGGTCGGGAAAGGATGAAAACCAGATATTATGAGGTGTTTTATATTATTTTAAACACTGGGATGCGTATTGGAGAACTGGCAGCTCTTATGTGGGAAGACATTGATTTTCATGCACACCGAATCCGCATTTACAAAACACTTAATAAAACTACGATATTTTATGATGATAGTAAGAGAAGAATAAGATGAATACAAATGAAACAAAAAATGAAAATACCGTGCAGAAACCGTGCAGTAACACTTCCAAAAGCGGCGCAAATGTAGATAAATCAAGGGGTTCTGGCAAAAGAATGAACATGTCGCCCATACTTGACCGGTGTTTTGTATAATTGATGGAAAAGATTAAAAACACTTGATTTTGCGGTATTTTTTGATTACTCGGAGACTTTTAAGAGTGGCACAAAATAGTAGTAAATAGCATGGTTTATTCTCAAAAACAGTGTAGTGTTCAGTGCAGTAAAACAACCTAGAAAAAATTTTTTAACACCAGATCTTGAGTACAGTTTGGTTATAAGAACATGAGAAGTGGGCCGGATTTTACATTTATTTATGTAAAGTTCGGTCCTTTTTGGACGCTAAAATAGAAAAATATTATTGTTACAGTTGCAACTTTAGAGTATAATAACAATATAGTCGAAGAACAGATTTGATATACTGTAGAAAGGGAGAATACCGTTGAACACAGAGATTAAAAATTCAATTCTTACGACAGATAAAGACGCACAATATGATGAAAGTGCGAAAAGGTTACTTGGTCAGAAAAGCATCCTGGACAAGCTATAACGATATTAAATGCGTTTATTCTATTTGGGTTTGTATGAATATGACTGAAAATAGTCTGAAACATATTCATCTAGTAAAAGAAAGCATTGTGAATTTACATGCCTGGAAGGGAAAACTTGATTTGATCAATATTGTAATGATTGGTCTATCGGAAGATATTCCTATTCATGAAGAAAAATATGAGTTACATAAATTACTGGGAGCTCTGTTGTCTCAGATCTATCTGTAGATGAAAAACTGGATATTATAGAAAATGAATATAAGATTCCGATTGAAAAAGATTTCAGAGAGGATGTGAGTGCCATATGTAATTTGAGTCAGAAAATTAAAGAAGCTGGAATTGAAATTGGTAAACGAGAAATGATTATGAAAATGTGCGATAAAGGCTATACAATCGCTCAGATTGCTGATGTTGCAGGAATGGATGAAAAACAGATTGAAGATACTATAAAAATGCTGAATTGCTATCAGTATAAAAGATTAAACATGATCTAAGCAAACAAATTATATTTTACAGAGTAGGAGCCTGGCGGGATGTTACAGTGAGCATCTCGCCACTTTATTTATTTGACATGGTTTGGCGAAATATCAGAAAATTCTGCGAGTAGAAGAAAATTAGTTAGAATTTATTACAAAATAATAGTGGGGAGTGAATAAAGAACACATATGAAGTTTAACATTGTAAGTAGAAATTGTGTGATGACCAATTCAGAAATCGTTTATTTGACAAATGATAATTGGAATGATTATTTTGAATATCGAACTATGTACCAAATGTATTATAAAAATCAACATATTGGTGGAGTACGAATTGGTAGAATTGGACAAACAGAAGATCGCCCAGATATTCCAGACGAATTTGAAACATTACCTACAGATTATTTTTCACTTGGTGTAAGTTTGGAATATTATAAAAATCTTAAAAGAGAAGGAATTCCACGTGTAGAAATTCTAATAGCATTGCATGATATAGCGTATGATTTGAAGTTATTGGAGACTGTTCGCGAGGAACGCGTTACTCAGCGTTCTCTTATGAGAGACTTTTCATATTATGCAGTCAAAGAACAGTTTCATAGAATTGCGGATGGTGGCGCTGTCCTGACAGATTATGATTTTAAATACATTTTGCCTGATAAAGACATTACTACTGGCGAAAATTTAGAGCTAGATTTTTATGTGGAGGGAGAGAATAATACCCCACCAAGTAATATTTATGTCCTTATAGGAAAAAATGGAATAGGGAAAACTACAATTATAAAAAAAATGCTTAAAACTTTATTATGTAATAATGATTTGCATACATATGGAGAATTCATTACTGGCTGGGGAGGAAACTTTTCAAATATTGTTAATATTTCTTTTAGTATGTTTGATGATCCCATTACTGAAGTTGATGTCTTTGACAAAATGATATTTTATAAGTATATTGGATTGATAGATGTACGTTATGAAAATGATATTCGGAAGCGAAATGTAAAATATGATCAATTGCCAGATATGTTTTTTGAAAGCTACTGGAATGTGATTAAAAGCATTACCAAAAATGAATTATGGAAACGCTCTGTTAAAATCCTAGAAACAGATTCGACGTTTAAAGAATTAGATATAGGATCTTGGATATCTCAAGAAAAAAGTAAGTTAGAGAAAATGATACTTGCAACAGAAAAGTCAATAGAAGAAAAAAATAATATTGAAAAGAATTTCTTTCGCGAAATTATTAATAATCAGTTTTCAAAGTTGAGTTCAGGACATAAAATTATTTTGTTAACGGTTGTAAATTTGGTTAATTTTGTAGAAGAAAAAACACTTGTAATCATGGATGAACCAGAAGAGCATTTACATCCACCGCTTGTATCAGCTTTTATTCGGGCATTATCAGAGTTAATGAGTTACAGAAATGGAGTTGCTATTATTGCAACCCATTCTCCTGTTATTGTGCAGGAAGTGCCTAGAAGATGCGTATGGAAAATTAGGGGACATGGGAAGTATCGAAAATTTGAACATCCAGAAATTGAAACTTTTGGAGAAAATCTGGGGGAAATAACTACAGAGATTTTTGGCTATGATGTTGGAAGCACTGGATTTCATACAATTCTAAAGAATGTTGCTGATAGGAAAAACTCATATGAAAAAGCTCTCAACGAGTTTCAAGGAGAACTTGGAAAAGAAGCCAAATCAATACTTCGAGCGTATATGTATGATAAGGAAAACACTTAATGAAAAAGTTAGAAAAGCCACAGTTTGATATGGAAACGATTATAGATAATTGTTTGGTTCATATGCAAAATCCTCGAAAAAAGAGAATCACATTAGTTAAGGAAAAAATAAAGAAAAAAACAGAAGAATATGATGAATTAGCTCAGCATGGACAATTGCATATAATACCTGAGCATGACACAATTGACAATATTGCAACTAAAGAAGATATGGAAGCTCTATATACGCAAAGATTTGTTCCGAAAAATCAACCGAATAGAGCATTTTATGATAAAATCTTAGCTTTGGCACCCTATGGAAAATGTCCTTATTGTCAACAAAATTTAGTAAAAACAGTGGATCATTTTTTGCCAAAATCAAAGTATGTTGCTTACACTGTTACACCTTATAATCTTATTCCAGCTTGTTCAGATTGTAATACTGGAAAGTTAGATTCAACATTTCATAATCGTGTAGAAGAGCCATTTCATCCATATTATGATAATTTTGATGACTGTGTGTGGCTGAAGGCAAAACTTATAGAAATGGAACCGGTTTCATTTCAATTTTATGCAGATCCACCAATTGATATATCTGAAGAGAAAAGACAGCGAATAAGTCATTCGTTTTCTGAACAAGGATTTTGCTTGAATAATATATATAAATTGCATGCAGCAGAAGAGTATTGCAGTCGGGAAACAAGATTAAAAGAATGTTTTCAAAAAGGAAAAAAGGAACTAGCTGTTGAAGTTTTACAAGATTTGATTAAAGATGAAAAATCCATTTCACTTAATTCATGGAAAACTGCGTTATATCAATCAATTATTGATAGTGAGTGGTACTGGAATGAATATTTGCCAGAAATATGTAAAGGAAAGGACTAATTTCAGCTATTTGTAAGGGAAGAAATAAAATTCAGATGAGGAAAGATAAAATGGAAAATTTTGAGATACTGCCAACAGAGGAAAATTTAATAAAAACATTGGAAGCGGATCTGCTGGGGCGAAATCAGCAATTATCATATTTTTATAATCTGTTGCTTGCGCAGAAGGGAGCAAGTACTATTGCGGTAGATGGAAAATGGGGAAGCGGAAAAACATTTTTTATAAAACAATCTACGATGGTGATTAATGCAAAAAACCCTGTAAGTATAATTGAAAAAGAAAAAAGAGAGAAGATACTATCAAAATTATTCTTGACTGAAAGTGATAATTATGATGATTGTAATCTTGCTATATATTATGATGCATGGGAAAATGATAATGATACAGATCCTATTGTGTCACTTGTATATGAAATCGCGAAGCAGTTGGGGATGACCTATACATTTGATCCTGATACAGATTTTTTTAAATTGGGCGGTGCAGTTTTAGATGTTTTTAGTGGAAAAAATCTTAAGGGAATTATAGAAAATTTGAAGAGCGATAATCCACTCTCAAAATTCAAAGAACAAAAGGCGTTAGAAGAAAAATTGAAAGATTTTTTTTCAGAAGCATTGAATGAGCGTGGAAATCGATTAGTAGTTTTTATTGATGAATTGGATAGATGTAAACCCAGTTTTACAGTTCGATTATTAGAACAAATAAAACATTACATGCACGATGAGAGAATTACATACGTATTATCAATTAACACAGAGGAATTGCAGCATACAATAAAAAATTATTATGGAGATTCATTTGATGCGTGTAGATATTTAGATCGATTCTTTTATTTAAGAATTAACTTGCCTCCGGTTGACAAAAAGAAATTTTACATGAATATAGAGTTAAATGGAAGGTACTATTTAGAAATAATTTCTAGACGTATTATTGATGTTTATAATATGCAATTAAGAGAAATAACTCGTTTTTATCGGCAGGTACGAACTGCGGCCTATGTTCCTACACATGATGATGAAAAATGGAATTGTATATTTCCAGATGGAGAAGCTAGACAATTTATGTTATCTTGTATAGTTCCAATTATTATAGGATTGAAAATGGTAGATATATCAATGTATGAACAGTTTATTTCTGGAAAAAGTGGAAAACCTATGGTTGATATATTAAACACTAAAGAATTTAGTACTGGACTACTTTGTCGTTTCTTAAAAGAGGATGAATCTTTTTCTCAAATAGAAAAAAAGAAATTGATTACACCTGAAGAAAAAATTCTTGAGATTTATAATGCTATATTTGTAAATAAATATTCTGGCAATGATTACCAAAAAACAATAGGTAAATGTGAATTTGATGCTGATTCAAGAAAATTTGTTCTGGTGGCAGCAAGTATGTTATCTCAATATGCGAATTACGAAATATAAAGGTATAAGTATCAGATAAATTATGTGTAGACCAGAGGGGCTAATCAATTAATGATTAGCCTCCTGCTCGGTGTCGATTTATTGGTTACTTTTCAGCTAGGTTATAAGCTTCCAGGGACCAAGGAGAATTCAACTCATTCAATCAATTCCAAAAAGAATTCACTTTCCGTTCCGCAATGTCTTTGGAAACGTTGCATTTTTTTGCAACATAGGAAACTGTGTCTGCGAAAGAACGGCCAAGTTCCTGTGAAAGTTCGACGATGCCTTTTACCTCTGAGGTAAATTTTTCACTTGTAACATAATCACGTAAAACTTCTTCCTGACTATATAAGGTTACCATAATATCAATGACCTCCTTTTCGTGATTTTCAAGATATTCTTTTAAAATATTTTTATCCTTACAAATACGAATAGTTTCTGTAATAGCTGTTTGCGTATTATTTTTATACAGGTTTCTTTGTTCATCAATGACCTTGGTAAATAAAACGTATTGGGTAATAATATCGTTGTTTTTACCGGTTATTAGAACCTTTACCTTTGCATCAATTGCAATTGGTTTTCCAGCAAAAAATTCTTCAGAAAGAGAAATTTCGGTTTTGCTAATTGTTTTGGAACCAGTATATAGAACATATAATTCTGGTTCTGGAAATTCCAATTTCGTCGAAGCGTAAACGCTTTGTTTGGAAGAAATAAAATAATCTTTCCAGGTCTGAGCCAGATACATAATACATCTGACAATAATATTTTCTGTCCAGGTTGACTGTGCTTCTACGAGAATCATTAAGCGGGAACCAACTTTAAATCCAAGATCATTATATGGGTTATTGGCCATTACCTGTTGGAGAGTGACATATTCCAGATCTGATTCCAAGACGGTAGTATCTTCAGGATGCAAAGCCTGGTAAAGTTGCAGCAGATATTCCTTATTTGAAAATAAATCTTCAAAAACACTGGCTTTTACAGTTTGTTTCATATAGTGATCAGATTCCTCATTTGTATGATTTTGAGTATTGGCTGAAAAGTTTATTTCGGCACCTTCTTTCAAGTTAAGTAACTGGATCTTTTTCAAAGTTATATTTTCTAATATTATATTATCATAATGGAAGCGGATTTACAATAAAGCTTAAACGCTAATTATGTCAAAAAATATCGGTCAGTTACTGCTCAGAAGTTAGCTGGACTTGAGAAAAACGAAGGTGCAGACTAATAATTGTCAAAGCCATCAGTTTTCTTATCTGAATATCCCGGACACTCTGTCCAATTATTCGCTGGTTCTTCCAGCCGCATCAAAACAAACATGCTCATGCATTGACAGAGATAATCGATACTTTCGAAACTCCTGAATGTTACAGCCTGCGCCTGTTTCCACTTATAGCTTCTTAGACGCCTTTCGGCTTCATTATTAGTGGCAGGTACACGGGAATCATGCAGGAACATCAGATTGTTCTGCATATATTTCTCCATTCTCAGAAATAAGTTATACCCATCCCTGTAATACTTGTTTGCTGGAACGTTTCCATATTCCGTTCTGACTGTTTCCAGTACCTCCCGGTACCTTTTTTCTAATTCAGAGATCTTTACCGGCTCTGGTTCCAGAAATGGCTGGCATCCGTTGCAGAAATGAATCATATCCTGTAACAGCGAACGCATCTCTTTGTTCCAAGTGCGGTCAAGCTCATTATCTATACTGTCCTTTAGGTAACGCAGCACATGGGCAAGACATTCCTGGTGATCCGCTCCATAATTATAAACGGTAATATCATGGCCATGGACAAATTCCTTCTTTTGAGAGGTTTTAAATACATAGCTTTAGTTCTTTTGCTAAAGGAATTTTCCAGCTGCCATTACTATCTAATTGAATATAAACAATGCCAGAAATATCATTTGGTAATTCAATATCACCTTTGACTAATGCACACACATTATTTCTACCTAATTTACCAATTAAGTAACCATGTTCAAATACAACATTTTGTCTTGCCCTGGCCTTTTTTTCTTTCTTCTTCCCTTTTACATATCCCAAGTCGCAAGGGGTATATAAAACAATTCCAAATTCTACATCTGAGTATTTTTCAATTTTCTCTATAACTGTCATTCCACTGTTTACTTGTTCGTGCAAAATTATAGGCTCAAGTCCAATTTTTTCTATGAAGCGGGCAACTTCAAGCTTTACTTCATTATCGTGCCCATGAACAATAAAAATTTTTTTCTTTTTACTTGGAACAACAATATTATTAGAAACATTATCAGGAATACAAATTGTGCCATTATTGGTGCTACTAGATTCAATAATCAAGTTTTGAACGTTTATCGTTTTTTCATTTATAAACGTTTCAGGGGGGATTTCAATGCCAATTGATATGGTGTTCTGAATAGTTATGTTATTATCCATTTTCGTGTCCTTTCTGGGACGCATACACAGCGGTCGTTATGATTGGACACCCATTGGCTTAGATTTTTAGTCTGGATAAGAAAAAAACACACAGACAAGGGGTGTCTATACAATCCGCTCATCAGACTTGCTGTTATCATGTAATTTACTGTCTAAGTGCTGAATTGTTATAAACTTCCACTGTCGTATGCATCCGACTTTGAGATATTATTAGTCTTCAAGGCAGGGCATGTTATAATGCATCTTTTAGAGAGTGTGTGGCATTGTGATATCTCATGTCCTTGTTCCCTTGAGGCAAGCTTATAATAATTCAAAATTATGTGCCTTAACAGGACATGGCATGGTAATTAAATTTTCATTCTTTACCTGCTTTTTTCGGGTATTTCATCGCTTAACAAGCTCCAAAATAATAAAAAACAGACATACCGTGAAGTAGTTATCTGTTTACCTAGGACACGGCATGTCCGATTTTTCAAAAATATTTTCAGTTTTTCTTAATATGATTTTGCTTTTGGGGTGATTTCTTTCTCTTTGTTAAGCTTGTGCATAGTATGGTTACTTATATATTTTCAGTTTAAATCACAGTACCTCAAGATATCGTAAGGATACAGAAAGTGAATATTTGTCTCTTGGAAGATAATACCATGAATGGCACAACCACTGACTATAGGTAATTACTTACGCAGTTTTTAGCCCAACAGTTTTTCTAAAAACATTCATCATTGATTTCAGCATTTCTGTGTCCATTCCAGCTAAACTGCTTACATAAGAAATAGTCTCTGCTGGCATCAAATCTTCCAACGTACATTTGTAAACCTTACAGAAGCTAATAAGCTGTGTTAATGAACACATGACTTCTCCATTTTCATAACGCCGAATTTTTCTTGGATCGCAGTCAAAGATTTCAGCGACATCTTCTTGGGTTAGCGGGGTGTTAGCCCTCGCATTTTTTAGATTAGCACCGATTTCTTTTTTGAAATATGTACTATCATTCTGGGCGTTAAGTAGTTCACGGTATCTTTTCAGCTCATCATCCGATAACACTCACAACACCCCCGGACTCCAGACTGCTAAAAATAGCAGTAGAAGTCGGAGGAGTAGGAAGTGAAAGAAGCATCGAATCAGTTACACTGCCCGTATTACTTCTCCCTACATTTGTATTTCTGTTCAACCATGCAGCTCGTATCATCTCACTGACACGTTTTATTTTCAATTTTCTTAATTCACGCAGTTCTTTTCTGCGCTGCAGTAGTCTTTCGTATTCGTGGTAGAGTTCCTCTATGTTCAAATCATATTGAAAATAATCATAGAATAAACCAAATTGTGTTGAACGTTTTACTGTAACAGGCATACCGAATATAGTAGTATCAACAAAATCTGCCGTAACTACTATTGTTTTTTCGTAATCTGTCGTTGGAATGTAGGTAACAGAAATATTGCGCTCATTGTAATCTTGTAAAAAATTGCAGAAACATATACTGGTGAAAATACCAGAGAATAGTTTCGACATGTTTATTTTGGGCTCTTTTATATACCGACTAGCCCGTACATTTCCAGTAGCTAATATTGCAAAATTACGCAACTTTTTCTCATTCTTCTTTTCTTCTTCACGAATGATTGATTTGCTGATGGCATCAACAATCTTGGTCGAATCTAATTCTATTTGTATGCCATCCGGTTTTTTTATACTCACTGAAATAATAATCACCTCTTTTTTGAATATTCCGTTTATCCTCTACTTATAAACACCTCCTATTTTTGAATTTAAGGCCTTTAAAATTAGGTCATGCGAAGGAATAATTCGGTGTATTTATTATAACAGAAAATCTAAGCATACTAAAGAGGAAAGAGAATACACAATTTTATTTTAGGAAATATATCCATGGTTTAAAAATGGATTGCTGAAATAAGTTGGAAGATATATAATATTAGTAGAGTAAAAATTGTGAGATAACAGGAATTAGAAAATATGAAAAATCAACCGCTGAAACCATGGATAAAAGGAAATGAAAGTATAACACCAAATAATTTTTTTTCAAATGCATTGCCCAATTTAGAATATGGAGCTTGGATTTCTTTGGATATTGCAGTGGAATTGTATAAAGCGAATACTATAGATACGGGTTATTTAAAAAAGTCTTGGAATGAACATCATGAATATATAGAGCAAGTCTGTTTATTAACAGGTATCGATGAAGAAAACGGATATGATTTAGATAGGGAAGAAAAGTGGTGGGTGTTACAAGAAATAGGTGAACCTCCATTTGGCTGCTATAATATTTATTTTATTACTATTTATAATGAACATGAAGAAAAGCTGGTATATATAGGAAAGACGGATTCTAAAAAAAGTCGATTTTCTAATGGTCATTTGGCAGCATTAAAATTACATAATCCCATTTATAATGGTTACAATAAGCGAGTATATTTTGGAACGGTTATGTTTCTAAGTGATGACAAGGAATATGTGCCACTTGAATTTATTTCGCCTTATAGTAGAGCTGAAAGGTATTTGAGCGAAATGGAAGCATATTTAATTGAAAGATTAAATCCGGAATTAAACAAAAAAAAGGAGCCATTGCATTTGTTAGAAAATCTGTCAAGTGTGCTGATTCAAAATTTTAGTGAAGAGAATGCGTTTATGAAGGATTTCTTTGTCTGATAGAATTGCTCTGAACATGAAAGGCTATTCACAAATAAGTTGCAAAGCAACTGAGTATGTACTGACTTCACCGAAGTTTACTTTGCAGTGCTTGAAATATTAGTAAAATCAAGGATATCTTATGCTGATATATAAAATGAGCATTGCGTAAATGGTATAGTTTATCGTATTTTTGCGCAAAATGAAAAATAAATCTATTCGGCAATGTTGATATAAGTTTAGCATTGGCTTTGTTGTGATTATATTTATATGGCGCAGTAAACTTTTGTGATAAAATTGAAATCTCAATAGTGTCTTATAATAATTTCTTTTTCTATTGAAAAAATCTTAAATAAATCCCAATTTTTTTTATTTTTTTACACATTTCGACAATTTTTTCCATTATTTATAATAGGAGAGTATAGTACCACTCTATAATTCAGAAACGGAGGAAGCGAAAATGTGGCATTTTTGGCTCTTTTTCTTGGCCTTGCTGGCAGTGGTTATTGTACTAATGTATTGCTGCCTTGTTAGAGCTGAAAAAATGGACGATGAGATGGATGAGGCATTTAGAAAACTAAATGAAAAAAGAAAGGATGAGACAAAGCTGTGGCAAGGGGAAGATCAGGAGTAATTTCAAAGGAGTATAAGGGGGAAGATAATACCGCATATCATGATGTAATAAAGTTATTTAAGATATACCGGGTGGTAAACTGGCAAATGCAAATTAAAATCAGCCAGGTAAAAAGAAGATTCCATATGGAGTATGGCACAGATGTGGATGAATTCTTAGACACCATTTATCAGGCTGGAATGGATGTGGAAAGAGATTTAGCATCCGAGAAAGAACGGGTAGAGGCAATCAGCCGATCAAACCAGTATCTACGTTTAATTGATGAAGCAGTCGATCTTATGCGAAGGTATCATCCGCAAGGCGAGCGATACTATTGGGTGCTCTATTACAGCTATCTATCCTCAACAAAACTGGAAAATGTAGAAGAAATATTAGATAAATTGGAGCCTCATTTTCCGCAATATACCAGAATCCATAGAACTACATACTTCCGTTGGAGAGAACAGGCTTTTGAAGCTGTTGGAAGCATATTATGGGGCTATGAAGGGGAAAGCGAGCGCATATTAAAACTGATATGCAAAGATTATGAAGAAAAATAACTATTTCAGAAATCCTATTGACACAGATTTTCCAAAATCACTATAGTGAAATTGCAGAGACGCATACAAGGCGTATAGTAATTTTACATTTGGTTTTGAAGGGAGAAAAAACAAATGATTATTTCAGTTGATACCGGTAATAAGCAGATGAAAACAGAAAACTGTGAATTCAATTCTGGAGTAGAAATTTTAGATACACTGCCAGGGGAATTGGAAGAAGTGATTGAGTATGAAGGAAAATATTATAGGACAACTAATAGAAGAATTTCGTATATGGAGCTTCCTGTATAATAAAAAACGTGGATGTTGAAAATTAAAAATACCTCAGAGTACAATAAGACTACTGACTGGCAGGTTAGTAAAAATCTTATTATACAGAGAGGTATTTACAATGAAGTCTAACACACAGAACGCAAAAATTGAAGCTATTACAGAAAAAACTTTGGTACTCGGAATTGATGTCGGAAGTGAAACGCACTATGCCAGAGCTTTTGATTACAGAGGAATCGAGTATTCGAAGAAGCCATTTAAGTTTAGCAACACAGAGGCTGGATTTGTGACATTTAAGGAATGGATCCTGGACCTCAAAGAAAGACATGAGAAGGATAAGGTGGTTCCAGGTATGGAACCGACCGGGCACTACTGGTTCAATCTTGGAAAGTTTCTACATGATAATGAAATGAAACCGGTTCTTGTAAATCCTCACCATGTGAAAAAATCAAAAGAACTCGACGACAATAATCCGACTAAAAATGACCGTAAGGATCCGAAAGTTATAGCAGGATTAGTTAGAGAGGGACGTTACATGATCCCATACCTGCCGGATGGTGTTTACGCTGATCTTAGAACAGCATCAAACATAAGATTCCAGTTACAGGCGGAACTTACAAGAATTCAAAACAGGATCAGTCGTTGGTTCAATATATATTTTCCTGAATATAAGACGGTATATGGAAAGCCGGATGCCAAGAGCGGAATACTCATCCTTAAAACAGCACCACTCCCTAAAGATATCCTGACGTTAGGTATCGATGGAGTGAACCAAATCTGGCGTGATGCGAAGTTAAGAGCAGTTGGAAAAGCGAGGGCAAAGACCCTGATAGAAGCTGCAGAGCACAGCGTTGGAAGCAAAGAAGGTGCGGTGTCTGCAAGAATGGAAATCCGAATGCTTCTGGAGGACTATGAATCCAGAAATACGCGTCTACAAGAAGTTATGGTTCTAATTGAAGAACTGGTAAGAAAGATTCCGATGGCTGAAAAGCTGTTAGAGATCAAAGGAGTGGGAATCAGGACAGTGTCAGGGTTCCTTGCAGAAGTAGGTGATATCAGCCGCTTCAATAATCCGAAGGAACTGCAGAAGCTTGCAGGATTGGCATTGGTTGAAAATAGTTCGGGAAAGCACAAAGGCGAGACAACAATAAGCAGACGAGGTCGAAAGAGACTCAGATATCTGCTCTTTGAGGTTGCAATGTCACTTGTGTCGAAGAACCAGGAGTTCAGGGAACTCCATAATTATTACACAACCAGAAGGCTGAATCCGTTGAAAAAAATGCAGTCACTTATGGCGATTGCAGCCAAGTTGATACGTGTCTTTTATGCGATGCTGACTAAAGGTGTGGATTATGATCCGAAAAAAATGGTCAGTGACATCAAGAGACCGGCAGTTTATCTACAGGCTGCGTAAGAAAGACAAGTAACTATAGTGGAGGCTGTCATGTGGACAGCCACTGAATCAAGCAGAATGTAACAGATAACGTCCACTGCTCACAGTGCTGGTACAGGAAGCAAGTCAGTAATCAACAATACAAAGAATGAGCCAGTAGTCGGCAGAAATAGTCACCATGGGGCACATGACCCCGTTAAGGAGCATAGCTGACACCCTGGTTATGGGCAGGCAGGACGAAGGGTACGCCCAGAAGGGCATACAGATTAATGAGTGGAAATCTCATCCAGTAAGGTGTAGCCGCACCACTGGTAGCGAGTTTTGGGGATACAGAGGTAACGATGTATTCTAAGTGTAAACAGTTAGGAAATAGGGCTGAAAGTGATTGAGCTCCGAAATCTACGTAACCCGTAGGTCGACGTTTTCTTTCGGGCGGAAGACAATACGTATGTTTCTGTTTGGGTTAGGAAGCATATGCTACGGCGGAGTCTGAGAGCCAGCCATGTTTTACAATGTCTGTATGTTACCTGGGGAGAACCTATACTTTCCTGTGTTAACAGGTATGACGTACGAATGAGAAAAGGAAATCAAATGGAGTATAGGTAGTCGGATGGCCGAATAGTACTAATGAAGGTGGGTAATGCCACTGGAGGGAAGTCGAGAACGGATAACATATATCCAGCCACACGACATCATATCAAAAGGGAAACATTATCTACACTCAGAGGTAGGACAAATAATGACAACAAAACTTGAGAGAATCTCAGAATTATCAAAACAACATCCAGAAATGAAATTTAATTCTATTGGGCATTTGATTAACATTGAGATGCTTAAAGAATGCCACTACAAAATGGATGGCAGAAAAGCGGTCGGGATTGATGGCATTTCAAAAGAAGAATATAACTCAAATCTTGATAACAATCTAAAACAGCTAGTGGAGAAGCTTAAGAATAAAAGTTATCGACCTAAACCAGCACGTAAAGTGGAAATACCAAAAGAGAATGGTAAAACCAGACCTCTTAGTATCTATTCATATGAAGATAAACTGGTTCAGGAAGCACTTAGGAAAGTTTTGGAATCGGTCTTTGAGCCCCATTTCTACAGCAATATGTGCGGCTTCAGACCAAACCGCAACTGCCATGGAGCTATAAGAAAACTAAATGACATGATTGAAGGACATAAGACGAATTATATACTGGATGCCGATATAAAAGGCTTCTTTGATAATTTGAATCATGACTGGATAATGAAATTTATTTCATCACGAATTACAGATAACAGTGTGCTCCGACTGGTAGAAAAGATGCTCAAAGCAGGTATTCTTAAGAATGGAGAATTTTATGTTAACGAATTCGGTGCCGGACAGGGAAGCGTATGTTCACCAATAATTGCGAACATATATATGCATTATGTTCTTGTATGGTGGTTTAATGAGAAAATAAGACCACTGCTAAAAGGATATGCAGACATAGTTGTCTATGCGGATGATTTTGTGTGCTGCTTTCAATATAAGAATGACGCAGAACTCTTTTATGAACATCTTAAGAGAAGGATGAATCACTTCGGACTGTCCTTAGAGGAATCAAAGACTCGATTAATTTATTTTGGTCGATTCGCTGCTGATAACCTTAAAAGACAGGGGAACAAACCAGAAACATTTGACTTCCTAGGATTCACTCATTATTGTTCCAAAAGCCGAAACGGTAATTTCAGAGTAAAACATAAAACTGCCAATAAGAAATATCGGAAGAAATGTAAACAGATGAATATCACTATACGCGACATGAGATTTGAAAAGAAGAAATATATTCTTGCAAAAGTAAATCAGATTTTAATCGGGTATTACCATTATTATGGAATAAGTGATAACTATCAAATGATGGATAACTTCCGTAAGAGAGTTATTCAGATTCTTTATTTTTGGATGAATAGGCGTAGTCAGAGGAAAAGTTATACATGGGATGGATTCAATCAGTTTTTGAAGGAGCATCCTATAGTAAGACCACGTATTTATGTGAGCCTATATGGATAATCTGAGGCATAAGTGTCGTGAAGAGCCGTATGCCTGAATTGGGCACGTACGGATCTGTGGGGGATATACCTAGTAATAGGTGTTTCTACCCGACAAGTTAGGACCTCTGGAGACAGAGATGATCCTGGTGGATATAGGAGGTTAGCTGCCATAGAGGGAAGGGTATACACAAGGCCAGTAAAGCGAAAATCAATGACGTTTTATTTCGTATACCATTCAACCGCTATTTCAGTACCTGATACATCGAAATGCTCATAGCTGTGGCTTATTCACTGAGATATGAAAGGTTGAAAAACCTTGAATTTTCAATAAAAAACACTTGATTATATGAGGAGTATAATTAGAATGAACAGACAATCCGATGGAACCAGTTTCCACATGGAGAACTTTAAGAGAAGATCTCGCTATACATTGGTTTTTGTTCTGTTGATCCTGGCGTTTGGCCTGATCACAGTTTTGAATATCAATACAGGAAATGTTCATATTTCCCTGTCTGAGATCGTAAATATCCTTTTGAAAAAAGCCACTGACACCAAGGAATACAGCATCATCTGGAAGATCCGTCTTCCCAGGATCCTGATGGCAGCCATCCTTGGAGGTGCATTATCTTTATCTGGTTTTCTTCTTCAGACCTTTTTTGAAAATCCCATTGCAGGACCTTTTGTTCTGGGAATTTCCTCCGGTGCCAAAATGGTAGTTGCACTTACTATGATCTACTATCTTGAAATCGCCCAGAATGTAACCTCTTATACTTTGATCATCGCTGCCTTTATAGGTTCCTTGATTTCCATTGGATTTATTCTTTTGAATTCCAAAAGGATCAAGCACATGGCTACCCTTCTGGTTGCCGGAATCATGATCGGATATATCTGTTCCGCAGTTACAGACTTCGTGGTAACCTTTGCAGATGACTCAAATATTGTAAATCTTCATGGATGGTCACAGGGAAGCTTCTCTGGTATGAGCTGGAGTAATGTTTACATTTCCTGTGCAGTTATAGGTGTCACCCTGCTCCTTACGTTCCTGTTGTCAAAGCCCATTGGAGCTTATCAGCTGGGAGAAGCTTATGCGCAGAGCATGGGTGTGAATATTAAGTTTTTCCGTGTTGCATTAATCCTGCTTTCCAGCATTTTGTCTGCAACAGTAACTGCTTTTGCAGGACCTATTTCCTTTGTTGGAATTGCAGTTCCATTTCTAATGAAAAGAAGCTTTGGTACATCCAGACCGCTGATCATCATTCCGGGAACCTTCCTGGGAGGTGCTGTTTTCTGTATGATGTGTGACCTGATCGCCAGAATGGCGTTCGCGCCTCTGGAGCTGAACATCAGCACCGTTACCTCCATCTTTGGAGCACCAGTAGTTATATTCATGATGTTGCGAAAGAAGAGAGGAAATTAAAATGGACAATTATTATTTTCATATGGACAACCTTTCTGTTGGTTACAATCGAAAGGCACTGATCCACGATATCTGTATTGGAATAAAAAAGGGAGAGATCGTAACTCTCATTGGTCCTAACGGTTCCGGAAAATCTACTATTTTAAAAAGTATTACAAGACAGCTGCAGATCATTGGCGGAAAGGTCTATTTTGACAACCAGAATCTGTTGTCCTTTACCTTTCGGGATCTGTCTACCCGTATGGCTGTAGTTCTTACTGAGAGAATGAAGCCGGAGCTGATGACCTGCCATGACATTGTAGCAACCGGCCGTTATCCTTATACAGGAAGGCTTGGCATTCTTACAAGGGAAGATGAAGAAAAGGTAGAAGAAGCTATGAAGGCGGTACATGCAGAAGCTCTTGGCAGCCGTGATTTTAACAACATCAGTGATGGACAGCGCCAGAGGGTGCTTCTTGCACGCGCGATCTGCCAGGAACCAGATATTATTATTCTGGATGAGCCTACTTCATTCCTGGATATTAAACATAAGCTGGATCTTTTATCTATTCTTCGGGATATGGCGAAGAAAAAGCAGATAACTGTTATCATGTCTCTTCATGAAATTGACCTTGCACAGAAGATTGCGGATAAGATCATCTGTGTAAAGGGAGATACCATTTCCCATTTTGGAAAACCTGAGGAAATTTTCGAGGAAAATATGATCCGGGAGCTTTATGAAATCAACAACGGCTTTTTTGATCCGCTGTTTGGGAGCATTGAACTTCCAAAGCCGGAAGGTGAAGCGAAAACTTTTGTGATCTGTGGAAACGGCACTGGTATTCCCGTATTCCGGCAGCTTCAGAAGGTGCATACTCCTTTTATTGCAGGTGTTCTATACACCAATGATGTGGATTACCGCCTGGCAAGACTGCTGGCCGATCAGGTGATCACAGAGAAACCCTTTATGGAAATCAGCGGGGAAACCTTCCAGAAAGCTTTAAAAGCCATGGAAAGCTGTGACAGGGTTATCTGTACAAGCGTACCTGTTGGAAGCTGCAATAAGCGGCTGGGAGAGCTTATCGAGGCAGCAAAGAAAAGCAGAAAAGTGCAGTTTGTATAAAGAAAAAACTCTATATCAAAAGCAGTGAGGGATTTTAAGCTCATTATATAAAAAATAGAAAAAAACGCTCTATACAGAACACACGTTTTGCGCTATACTAATTTTACTGAAGGGAGGAGATAAAATAACTTATGAAAAAGAAGATTTTTACAAAAGATAACCTGATTTTCTTTTTAATTCTGAATCTGGGATTAATTTTTACAGCAGTTGGAATTTCCATTTTCAAAACGCCAAATCACTTCGCATTTGGCGGTACATCCGGTTTGTCCATTATCCTGTCTACCCTGTTTCCGAAGTGGAATGTAGGCGCATTCATGTGGATCGTCAACGCAGCGCTGGTTGTACTCGGATTTTTCTTTCTGGGAATCCGTTCTATGGGCTGGACTATTTATTCCTCCTTTGCCCTGTCTTTTTATGTAAGTGCCTGTGAAGTGATCTATCCGCTTAGTTTCCCGCTGACACATGATGTATTCCTGGAGCTGTGCTTTGCGGTTATCCTGCCAGCAGTAGGAGCGGCCATGGTATTTAACGTAGGCGCTTCCACTGGTGGTACCGATATTGTAGCCATGATCCTGCATAAATATACCAGTCTGGAGATTGGACGCGCCCTTCTGGTCAGCGATCTTGGAATCGTACTGATCGCCGCTTACCTTTACGGTGCACAGACCGGACTTTACTGTATCCTGGGAATGATCTTGAAATGTACCGTTGTAGACAGTGCCATTGAAAGCCTGAACCTGCGAAAAGTCTGTACCATTATCAGCAAGTACCCAGATCAGGTGGAAGACTTTATTATCAACGATCTTCACCGTTCTGCAACTGAGCAAAATGCCTTCGGTGTTTATACCAAACAGGAGCAGAAGGTACTGATGACTGTTCTCACCAGAAGCGAGACCAACCGCCTTCGCATTCATTTAAGACAGATTGATCCCCACGCTTTCATTACCATTGTAAACAGCAGTGAGATCATTGGAAAAGGCTTTCGGTCTATTTAGTATTTCTGCTCACGAAACACTTATTTCTGCAATCTGTGGGCGTAATTCCAAAGAAATTCCGAAATGCCTTACTGAAATAGTTATTATCGGAATATCCAACCCGGGCAGCAACTTCCTGGATCTTAATAGAAGGATTCTCCAGCAGTTCTTTCGCCCGGGTCATTCTGACCATAAGGAGGTATTCCTGAATGGTCATCTCATAATGCTGGCGAAAAAGGCGTGTGAGATACTCCTGGGTAAAGAAGTACTTCTTCGCATAACTGCTGACCTTAAGGGGCTGTGGATAGTTCTGGTCAATGTCCTGCCGGATCCTGGCGACAACTTCATCAGGGGAAAGCTTTGGCGCTTCTTTTTCTAAACAGGTACCAGTATTTCCCAATGTCTGGACTGCTTTATCAATGGCAGCATTCAATTCTTCCCGTGCAATTGGTTTTAACAGATAATCAATGGCACCACATTTCAAAGCTGCCTTTGCGTAATCAAAATAATCATACCCACTGATTACAATAAAACAGGTATCCCTAAATTCATGGGAAGCCTTTTCCAGAAATTCCATGCCATTCATAACCGGCATCTGCATATCTACAAAAACAATCTGGGGCTTTATTTCCCGCATGGTTTTTAAAGCTGCAGCACCGTTGGTTTCCTGATAAAGCTCTGTAATATGATAATCTGCCCAGTGACCAAGCCTGCTTATTGCAATTCTAGCAGGTGCCTCATCGTCAATAATCAGTACTTTATACATTTTCATTTTCCCTCTTTCTGATTGGAAGTTCCATTTTTACTTCTGTAAACTGATCGCCCTGTGATTCCAGAAACAGACCAGCCTCTCCCTGATAAAGTATTTTCAGACGGCTTGCAAGATTGGGAAGTCCGATGGAATTGCCAGTATCTGCTGATTTTCCGGAAAAAATATCATTCAGTTCTTTCACTTTTTCTGGGAGAATTCCCTTTCCATCGTCATATACACTGATGAGCAGCCGGTTATTTTCCATACATACCCGGATGATAATGTGAAGAACAGCTCCGTTCTCCGGCATTCCGTGTATAATGGCATTTTCTACCAGCATTTGAATACTGATTTTTGGAATCACTGCCAGATTTACCTTTGGATTAATTTTCTTCGTCACTTCCAGGCGCCCGCCTAGTCTTGTTTTCTGCAGAAGAATATACCGGTCTACATAATCAAGTTCCTCCTGCAAGCGGACGAGTTCTCCGCCTTTAATGGTATAACGAAGATTTGCAGACAAAGACACAATCATATCATAAATTTCCTGACAGTCTGCAAGCAATGCTTCTGTAGCAATCGCCTGAAGAGTGTTATAGAGAAAATGGGGATTCAGCTGGGCCTCCAACGCCTGGAGCCTGGAATTTTTCTCATTGATGCTGGAAATATAGTTGGTCTCGATCAATTCATTAATGTGGGCTGCCATGTCGTTATAGCTTTCTGTTAATGCACAGGTTTCCTTACAGCCTCCGCCAAAAGCTGTGGGAGAAAAGTCTCCTTCACCCATTTTCCCCATCTGGTAAGACAGCCTCTTCAATGGAATTGTGATCATCCGGATCATGAGCGTAACAATAATGATCAGACAGATAGTGATCACTGCAATCTGCATTACCAGAGGAAGCAAAAAGTCCCTTGCCCGGTCATTCCAGGCGCTTTTAGGAAGCAGGGAAAGCAGGACAATGCCCGTCTCTTCACTGGTCCTGCGAAGTGCAAGATAAGAAATTCCACCGATATTTACATTTTCAACATCTGAATGAAGCCCAAAAAGCTGCTTTTTTTCTTTTTCTTCCTGATTTCGGATATCCTCAGAACTGGAATATAAAAGTTCACCATCTGAATTATACAGGCATAAGATCTGCCCATAATCCTGATGGTTTTTCATAAGCAGCCGCAGCTGTGTAGTATCTACATCCACATAAGACAAACTGACTGGTTCCCGGTTTCTCAGGCGGATCAGGTAGTGATAATACCGGAAAAACACATCTTCTGAATCCGGGGGCGCCAGATATTCATATTTGTCATTGCTTCCACAGGCAATATAAGGTCTGGATATTTCAGTATCTTTTACAGGGGTCGATAAAATATGCTGTCCCCCAACCCCTGCATTCCGCTCAAAACATAAATCCTGATTCATTGCTGTAATGGAATAAGAACGGATATCTGTTCTGCTATGATAGGAAGACTGGATTTCCTGTTTTATGTCACTGATCTCAGAAGAGGAAAGAGGTTTTCTCTTCAGCAGGGAATTATAGACAGATACATTCAGGCAGGGCTGTACGCAAAAGATCCGCAGACCCTGAATATATTGATCCAGATTTGCCACATCCATCTCCAGAATAGTCTGTGTGGAAGAAGTATATTCCTCTGCAAAAGACCTTGCCTGACCAGAATAACCACTATATAAAATAATTCCAAATGCAAGAACGATCACAGACAGGATCACAACTGTCAGCTGCGTCTGCATGGATAAATTTTCTATTTTCTTTTTCATACATAAAGCTCCTTTTTATTATGGCAATATTATACAACTTGTTGTATTCATTCACAATAGAACAGGTTATAGATATCAAACTTTTACCATAAACAGTTTGATTTTTTCTATTTATTTGTAATATTGCATAGTGTATGATTAGATTATCAAAAACAAAGCAGGCTGCCGTGGGCGAAACGGGCAGCAGCAAAAAGAAGGAGGATATGCATATGCATAAGAAACAAATCGCTTTATTAATGGCCGGTTTAATGACAGTCAGTTCTCTTACAATGGGTTCTGTAACCGTAATGGCAGACGATGATCCGGTAGAGCTTTATTTCATGTTTAATGGTCCGGAATACACAGACGCTTACCATGATCTGATCGATCATTATACAGAAGAACATCCAAATGTATCCATTGAGCTGGAAGTCCTTCAGAATGATTACCAGACTGTACTCCGTTCCAGATTAAATTCCGGTGAGGTTCCGGACCTGTTTCTTTCCAGTGCATACAGCGACAATACTTTATATGCAGATTATATTTATAACCTGGATGACGAAGAGTTTATGAAGAACTTTTCCGAGACAACCCTTACATCTGTAACAGAAGATGGCCATATTACAGGAATGCCATTCCTGGTTCAGTCCCATGGCTTTATCTATAACAAAGCATTATTTGAGCAGGCTGGAATCACAGAACTTCCAACTACCTTAGACGAGCTTCGCACCGTTTGTGAGAAATTGACAGATGCAGGTATTCAGCCATTCAGCTCCGGATTTGGTGAGTGGTGGATCCTTCCACAGACCGTTTATCCGTCCATGAGTGATGCCTATGACGGCGATTATGACAAGCTCTTTGAAGATGTGAAAAACGGAGATCTGAAATTCGGCGAGCTTCCGCAGGTTGATTTTGCACTTGATCTTCTGGATCTGATCAAGGAGTACAGCGGTGACAAGCCAATGGAGTCCACCAATGATCTTCAGTGCTCCGATTTTGCAACAGGAAAAGTTGCCATGATCCACAATGGCTCCTGGGACGAGGCAAGTATCCGCGCCATTGCCCCTGATATTGATATGGGTTATGTTTATATGCCCCGCATGGACGAAAAAGCAGTTCTCGCAGTTGAGTCCAACCTTACCTTCCGTGTAGCAAAAGATTCCGAAAATCTTGATACGGTTCTTGATTTCCTGAACTACATGTGTACTTCTGATTATGGAAGAAGCTGGGTTCCATCAGTTATCGGCGATATCTCCCCACTTACCGGAGCAGATGCACCTGATACACAGCTTGCAGCAGAAACAGCAGCTGCACAGGATAATTCCGTAACATGTCCATGGTGGATCTTTAAAGGACCAGAAGGTGTAGAAGAGCCATTTGGTACCGCATTCCAGAACTATGTTGCAGGAAATGCAGACCGCGACGAGACAAAAGAGGTTCTTACCCAGTTATTTGTTGATGCTTACGATGCAATGTAATTTATTATAAAATGATCGCGTGAATAAAAACGAAAACAGGGCGGCTGACAATTTCGGCAGCCCTGTTTTTCCGAAAAGGACAGGAGGTTTCTTTATGCAGGCAAACAGCCAGAAACGAAGGGCCAGAAAAACAGCATTGGAATTCGCAGGATATGTAGCCCCTGCAGTTTTCTTCATCACGCTGTTTGTAGGAATTCCTTTCGTTATGTGTATTTATTATTCCTTCCGTAAATGGAACGGTATTGGAAAAACATCGGAATTTATCGGACTCGAAAATTATATCCGGCTTTTTACCAATGATCCAGCCTTTGTCAGTGCGCTGAAATATACCTTTATCTATGCCATTGGAACAGTACTGATCGTAAATGTACTTGCCATTTTTTTTGCCGCACTTCTGGAATCCAAGATCAAAGGCAAAGGATTTTTCAGAGCCGCTTTTTATATTCCCAATATCATAAGCCTTGTTATCATTGGATTTATCTGGAAATTTATCTGTACCAGAGTATTTGAAGCACTTATGTCCATAACCGGATGGGGAATTTTCGGTCTTAGCTGGCTGGGAGACTCCCAACTGGCTGTGTTCTCCACCATCATTGTTTCTGTTTGGCAGAGCCTTGGCTTTTATATCCTGATCTACGTTGCAGGTATGCAGGGAGTACCAACGGAACTAAATGAATCCGCAGACCTGGATGGGGCAGGAGCAGTCCGCAGATTTTTCTCAATTACTATCCCGCTGATCATGCCGTCCATTTCCTTCTGCATGTTCCATTCTGTTGCCAATTCCTTAAAAATGTTTGAATTGATCTTCAGCTTGACAGGCGGCGGTCCGGGAACATCCACTACATCAATTGCACTTGATATTTACAACACTGCATTTAACAACAGCCGCTATGGATATGGAAGCGCCAAAAGTGTAATTCTTTTTATCATCGTTCTGGTGATCTCCGTAATTCAGGTTAATTTCTTTAAAGGCAGGGAGGTAGAGGCATGAGTAAAAAAAGCAAAGCACTTCACGGTGTAATACAGTTATTCCTGATCCTTTTTCTGCTTTTATATCTTTCCCCTCTTTTCCTGGTGGGAATCAATGCCTTTAAAAGCTATCAGGAAATCATGACAGATGTTATGAGCCTTCCATCTGCTTTTACTCTTGACAATATAAAAAATGTATTTCATGATATGAAATATCCAGCTACTTTTTTGAATACACTCATCGCCACAGTAATAGGAACTCTCGGCATTATCGTGATCGCTTCCATGGGAGGCTATAAAATGGCACGTGTGAAAACACGCTACAGCCGTTTCTGTTTCCTGTTCTGCATTGCGCCTATGATGATCCCGTTCCAGTCCTTTATGCTTACTCTGGTAAATGTAGCCACCACTTTACATATCAATGGGAAAATATGGGGACTTGCCATTATTTACTGGGGGCTTGGTGCCCCAATGAGTATTTTCCTGTATCAGGGCTTTGCCAAGGGCATTCCCCTGGAACTGGAAGAGAGCGCACTTATTGACGGCTGCAACCAGTTTCAGCTTTTTACCCGTATTATTTTTCCAATGCTGAAATCCTGTACTGCGACGGTTACGATCATCAATGTAATGTGGATCTGGAATGACTTTCTTCTTCCCCTTCTTATGCTGGGCGGAAGAAAGAGCAGCAAAACCCTGCAGCTTGCAGCCTACAGCTTTATGGGACAGTACAAAATGGAATGGCAGAACATTATGTCTGCTGCGATCCTGATCATTATCCCAGCGCTGATCCTGTATCTGATTTTCCAGAAATCTATTATCAAGGGTGTTGTAGCTGGAGCCGTAAAAGGCTGACCGATTTTCAAAGGAGGAATGGAAGATGAAGTTTACCAATGGCTTCTGGCTTGTGAGAGATGAATTTCAGGCTGATTATGTAAGAGACATTTATGAGGTAGAAGAGCGGGAAAACGAACTCCTGGCTTTTGCCCCCTATAAACAAATCCAGGGACGCGGGGATACCTTAAACATTGGAATGATGACCTATACCTTCACCGCACCAGCAAAGGACATTTTGGGAATCCACATGGTAAATCACGCTGGAAATTACGTAAAAAGCCCATCATTTGAATTGTATGGTGATTTAGATAAAAGTCCGGAACGTAAATGTGAGAAAGCTTCCGGCAAAGAAAAATGGACGTTAAAGTCAGGAAAGCTTTCCCTGGAATTTGAAACTGGTTCCCCTGAAATGAAGTTTTATGGAGATGGAAGGGAGCTTACCTGTATCAAGAGCAAAACTACGGGAATGATGCATCACAAACAAGGCATGAACTATCTGGTCTCCGGACTTAATTTAGGTGTTGGCGAGCTGGTTTATGGCCTTGGGGAACGGTTTACCCCTATGGTAAAAAATGGCCAGACCGTGGATATCTGGAATGAGGATGGCGGTACAGCCAGTGAAATTTCCTATAAGAATATTCCGTTCTATTATACGACCAAAGGCTATGGCGTCTTTGTCAATCATCCGGGACGTGTCAGCTTCGAGGTAGGTAGTGAGAAGGTGGAAACCGTACAGTTTTCTGTAGAAGATGAGGAACTGGAATACTTTGTTATTTATGGTCCTACCCCTTTGGAAATTATAGAAAAATACACAGCCCTTACCGGAAGACCGGCATTGCCGCCTAAGTGGTCCTTTGGCTTATGGCTTACCACATCCTTTACCACCAACTACGACGAGGCTACGGTAAACAGCTTTATTGATGGATTTGAACAGCGCCATATTCCTCTTTCTGTTTTCCATTTTGACTGTTTCTGGATGAAAGGCTTCGAATGGTGCAACTTCACCTGGGATAAAGATATGTTCCCGGATCCGGCAGGTATGCTGGAACGTTTTCATAAGCGAGGCTTAAAAATCTGTGTTTGGATCAATCCCTATATTGCACAGAAGTCGCCTCTGTTTGGAGAAGCCATGGAAAAGGGCTATCTTCTGATGAAAGACAATGGAAGAGTTTGGCAGTGGGATATGTGGCAGGCTGGTATGGGACTGGTAGACTTTACCAATCCAGATGCATGCAGCTGGTACCAGAGTAAGCTGAAAGCACTTCTGGATGTGGGAGTGGATTGTTTCAAAACAGATTTCGGAGAACGTGTTCCTACCAATGTAAAATGGTTCGACGGCTCTGATCCGGAAAAAATGCATAATTATTACACGTATCTTTATAACCAGTGCGTATTTGAGCTTCTGAAAAAAGAAAAAGGAGAAAGCGAAGCTGTTCTTTTTGCACGAAGTGCAGCACCAGGCGGACAAAAATTTCCAGTACACTGGGGCGGAGATTCAACCAGCCAGTATATTTCCATGGCCGAAACCTTAAGGGGCGGGCTTTCCCTTATGGACAGCGGCTTTGGCTTCTGGAGCCACGATATTGGCGGCTTCGAGGATGATGGCTCAGCTGATCTGTACAAAAGGTGGGTGGCTTTCGGACTTTTATCTTCCCACAGTCGTTTACACGGATCCAGTTCTTATCGTGTTCCATGGAATTATGATGAAGAGGCCTGTGAGGTTCTGAAATACTTTACCGAGCTGAAATGGAAGCTTATGCCTTATATTTACAGCCTTGCACAGACTGCCCATGAAAAAGGGCTTCCCGTAATGCGTCCAATGCACATGCAATACCCAAAAGACAGAAACTGCGCATATCTGGATCAGCAATATATGTTGGGAGACCGCATTCTGGTTGCACCTGTATTTTCCTCAGATGGAAAACAGGATTTTTATCTTCCAGAAGGAAACTGGGTACATCTTCTTACCAAAGAACCTGCACAGGGAAACCAGTGGCATACCGGAACCTTTGATTACTTCAGTCTGCCATTGTATGTAAGAGAAGGAGATCCTTTACTAAAAGTTATTTAATAGAAAGATTTTACAGGCACTGTCTGGCATGTTTGTCCCAGACAGTGCCTTTTTAATGTCAAAATATTGTTATTTTCTGTCAGAAAAGGGATAGCTTTTGGGACAGAAAAACAGTATAATACCAAATAGTTTATTTAAATATAGGTATTTACTAAGGAGGGAAAATGAAAAGAATACTTTCAATTGGAAAAGATGATTTTTATCCGCAGATTTTCCGGTTGGCGGTTCCAATTATTATACAGAATCTGCTCAGTGCGGCTGTGAATTCAGCGGATGTGATCATGTTGAATTACGTGGGGCAGTCCGCTATTTCGGCGGTATCCCTGGCAGCCAATTATTCCAATATTTTATTTATGGTGTATTATGGCATCGGTACCGGAGCCTCTCTTTTGTGCTCCCAATATGCCGGTAAAAAGGATTTTCAGGCGATTCATGTAGTAGAGGGAATCGCACTTCGTTTCTCTGTGTTGATTTCCCTGTTGGTTGCCCTGGTTGCATTTACTGCGCCTCAGATGATGCTGAGGCTATTTACCAATGATCCTGAGCTGATCACCATTGGTTCCTCCTATATCCGCATTATGGGCGTTACCTATATCTGCTGGGGAATCTCGGAGATCTATCTGGCAGTTCTTCGAAGTATTGGAAGAGTAACCATCAGTATGGCGCTGAATATGCTGGCATTTATTCTGAATATATTCCTAAATGCAGTTTTTATCTTCGGCCTGTTCGGTGCTCCGAAGCTTGGTGCAACCGGCGTTGCAATCGCCACCGCTGCATCAAGACTGATCCAGCTGATTGGCTGTGTGGTTGTATCTTCCTTTAGTAAAAATGTGAAGCTGAATCTGGCATATATGTTCCTTCGCAGTAAAGTATTGTTTCAGGACTTTATCCGTTTGTCACTTCCGGCACTTGGAAACGACCTGTCCTGGAGCGTTGCTTTTTCCATGTATTCTGTAATCCTGGGACACCTTGGCACTGACGCGGTGGCCGCTAATTCCCTGGTTACTGTGGTGCGGAACATTGGCTCTGTATTCTGTTTTGCCATTGCAAGTGCGGGAACCATTCTTCTTGGGCAGATCATGGGAAAAGGAGACCTGGAAAAATCCAGACGATACGCTTCCAGAATGCTGAAGCTGACTGTGATCACCGGTGCACTTGGAGGGCTGATCGTCCTTGCCATCACTCCTTTTGTGATGAAATTTGCTTCCCTGAATGACACCGCTATGCATTATCTGAAATACATGCTTCTCATTAACACCTACTATATTATGGGATCCGCAGTAAATACTGCGCTGATTGCAGGTGTCTTTCGGGCAGGGGGCGATACGAAATTTGGCTTAATCTGTGACACGGTAGATATGTGGGTATATGCGGTGCCGCTAGGTTTCTTCGCTGCCTTTGTACTGAAGCTTCCAGTGTTGTGGGTTTACTTTCTGCTCTGTACAGACGAATTCGTGAAATGGCCCTGGGTTTTCCATCATTACCGAAAGGGAGAGTGGGCGAAAAATATTACCCGGGAAGATATTTTTGAACAATAGGATCTGATGAAAAATGGACACAGACTGCAATGTCTTTATTACTGAACCTCCAGTAATGGCATTGTGATCTGTGTCCATTTTGGTTAGATTTCTACCAGAATTCCCTTTTCCTTATCATACTTACAATATTTCCCCTTTCCGGAAATAAATGGCTGATAGGTATTGGTACGAGTATCTTTCACATATACAATTCCGGTAGCGATCATTTCTACCAGTGAGAATCGTTTGCTCAGGCTGGAAATCCAGGCATATGTCTTATTGCTGTCTGAGTCAGCTGCCACCAGAGAGTAGCCTTCTTCACATGGTTTCAGTGAGAAGTAAATTTTCTCAGGCTTAGAAGTCTCTTTAAACACCTGGCTTGCTATGTAAGAAGAGAAATTCTTCTCCACAAACTGCTGGAAAGAATACAAGGTGTAAACTTCCCCGCTGACTTCGTCTGTGATCCGGTCCCCGCGCTGCAGACGGGCCTTGATCAGTGACAAGGTCTCAATGGTCCAGTTGATAAAAGGCGAGCTTGCCCTGTCGGATCCTACATTTCTGGAACGTTTATTGGGAAAAATGGGTCTGGTGCTTTATACTTTTGCAAATGGATGGGATGAGTCGCCAGTATCACCCCAGGGATATGAAGCACCTGTTAAATCTATTGGCAATAGTACCACGACTCCCAGGGACTTGGAAAATAATCTGGATGTGCAGATTGTATTGATGGCGTTAGCAGAAAGTGTTGCAGCCAGGCTTCGAAAACATGGGTTTAAATGCAAGGTAGTATCCATCAGTATCCGGGATAATGGGTTATATTCTTTTTCCCGGCAGAAAAAGCTGGAGCGTCCTACGGACATTACAAATGAGATTATGAAGGCTGCAAACGAGCTCTTTCAGGAACATTATAACTGGCAGCATCCGATCAGAAGCCTGGGCGTTCGTGCAGAAAGTCTGGTATTATCCGATATTCCTATACAGCTTGACTTATTTGTGAGCGAGGAACAACGAGAAAAACAGGAGAAAATGGATCAGGCGGTGGATGAAATCCGTAGACGGTTTGGCTATTTCAGTGTGCAAAAAGCTTTTATGTATCAGGATAAAGCTCTTGCAAGTCTGGATGCACAAAGTTCCCACACGGTTCATCCGATAGGGTATTTTAATGGGAGGTAATTAGTAAATGGAAAATGCAAAAGTATATGTGGATGTCCTTGTCAATTTTGACAAAGATGGAACTATGAGCCCGGTGGACTTTATCTGGGAAGACGGGGAAAAATATCATGTGGACCGTATTCTTGCAAGGGAGCGCTGTGCTAGTCGAAAAGCTGGTGGAACCGGAATTTGTTACACCATAATGGTGAATGGAAAAGAGAGCCATTTATACTATGAATTTGATAAATGGTTTATGGAGAGACGATGTTCCTGATACGTGAAGCTGGAGACTGTCAGAGAAAATGAAAATACAATATATAGAAATATATAATTGACACGCACTATATATTGTGCTATTCTATAATCGAATTATCGTTTATGCATAGCACTCTATGCAGGAAAATTTAGTTCTGGTGCGAATCAGAAGCAATCATTTCAGACAATAGATCTGGAAAATATAGAAAGACATCAAAAACCTGGAATGGATTTTTGGTGTCTTTTTTTGTTGCCAAAAATTCCAGAATCCAGGCAAAGGGCGCAAATACGAAGGAAAGGAGTTACTGGATAATTCAAAAAAATATAAGCATATCGGAGGAGGAACATGGAACAGAAAACTTTGGAATACGAAGGAAGTCTGTGCAAAGAAGAACTCATTTTGAAAGTGGATTCTTATCGTTGCAAAAACAGGCTTTTTATCGCAATGGTCAAGAAAAAAGATCAGGAAGAGGAACTGTATGACATTTTAACAGTAAGCTTGCCAGGTGAGAATATAAAAATAAACGAAGCATTTATCTCAGATTTTGAGTGCAAGTATAAGCTTTCGTTTATCCGAAAATACAAGCTTGGAGAAGTGCTGCAAAGAGTGGGGCATTCTGGATTTTGTGATTATCGGCTGGTGCGTTTTGATTTGGAAAAACTGGCAGAATATGATCGGGAAGGCGTAAAAAAGTTTCTTGCAGAACAGGAAGGAGGACATGCATAAATGGAAAATGCCGGGAACCGAAAAACTTTAGAGCTATAAAGAGGGTGATGGCATAAAAGATGAAGAGTATGCAGGCTATTATTGCCTGGTACTGGCAATTGTCTGCGGACTAAATGCAGCGGAGGCCTGGAAAATCTATCAATATGGACCGGATCATCCGTTAAGTAAAAAAATCCTGAAGCATAAGATCAGGGATTCCTCCCTGAAAAAGCTGAAGAAAAAAGAACAGGAAAAAATGATGAAAAAGCTGTTTCTGGAAGGCTACAGTAAAAATGCAATTGCAGAAGCGTTTGAATGCTTACCGGAAACCGTAACAGCAAGAATCAAAAGAGCAGAGGAGGACATGAATGGAACATAGAAATATAAATACAGTTGGAACGATATTTAATGACTTTTTAGGCTTGTACACAGGAGAAAGACCTGTTGGAATCCAGGAGCTGATCCAGAAATATGACAGGCATCCGGTCCTGATGGGATTGTTGTCCAATGTGGATTCTGTTATTTATGTGGATGTTAAAAAGGCCATGTATGAGATCTATCCATTTTACAAGAAATACAGACATCGTGCATTAGATGATAATGCGTGGAAAGACATTGTAGAGAGTGCGGAGACCCTTGAAAAGAAGTGGAATGAAAACCTTTGGGTACGCCGGGTAATACTGAATCTGGTGAATGAGCTTGATAAGGAATCCCAGGAAGTGCAAAGAGCGGCAGCTGGCGGAAATGCAGAAAATCACACCTCCAAAGCTGCATAATGACGGGAGGAACTTTATATGCTGGAAAAATTGGCAAAAAGCATAGAGGAAGTAAATGTCCTGGCAGAACATTACCGGACCTGTCAAAATGTAGCGGCTATTGAAAGCCTTGCAAAAGAATGTTTCATATCCAAAGCGGACACGGATGTTTTTATAGCGGGAAAAAGGAAGTTTCTGCTGAAGGTTTTGTTAACCCAATCTGTGTCTGTAACCGAAAAACTGACAGAAGAAATGCTTCTTTTGCAGGATTCTGGGTATGCGACCGTGCTTGGCACGTATCTTTTAGACCTTGCCAGAAAAGATCCTGTTATGAAAGATGTGATCCTCCAGCCCCATAAGACGCTGAGGCACTGTATCGAATATGTCCATGAAAAAGCATATGAGACGGCGCTGGAAAAGGCAAAAAAAGAGGGAAAAACTGGTGTGGGGCAAAATGCTGGTATTGCGATTGGCTCTACAGAGGTATTTGCCTGGGTAATAGACTATTACCTGTTGGATGACCGTAAAGACATGGAGAAAAAAGCGCAAGAAGAAAAAGATACAATAAAGAAAGCCTGGAAAAGAGCGGATTCAATTAGGACATTGTCAGCAAAATCAAAAGATGCAGATACGAAGAAAGATGTTTCGGAAGAGGCAAAGGTGGCAGCAAAGCCAGCAGTGCAAAAGAAAGAAGAACCGGAGCAGCTTTCTTTATTTAATTTAGGAGCCTGAATATGATTGCATACAAAGGGTTTGAAAAAAATATAAGTTGCAGGAGTTATCAATTCAAACGATATGGGATCAATGAGACAACGGAGGCAAATTGCAGACAGAATGGATTCCATTGTGCGGAAAATCCGCTGGATTGTCTTGTCCACTATCCGAATTGGAGGAACTCCAGGTATTTTGTAGTGAAAGCATTTGGAGATCTGGATGAAGATGACCGGGATACCAAAATCTCGTGCACCAAGATGGAACTGAAGAAGGAACTGGATTTTTCAATGCTTTTACTACGGGGAGCAGCGTATATGGCAATACATCCGGACCGCCCATGGTGCAGCCTGGTTTGCAAAGAAACAGGTGTGGGCAATAATGGATTCGTAATTGTACGCGGCAAACAACCAAAAGCAAAAGGAAGGAAAAATGATCTTCTTATTCTTGTTTAGGAAGAGCCTGACAGCAATGAGATTATATATGTAAACCAGCTCTGTGTGGATGGCATAAGACATAAGGAAAATGAATGGTACGGAATTGCAGATTGAAAATTGGATGCTGGATCAGCGGTCATAGAGAAACCGCAGAAAGGATTATTACGATGAAGTTAGGATATTTGGAATTTGTTGAAGCATTAAGTAAACAGCTTTTGAATGCTTTGAACTTACAGGAACAGCAAATATTTTTTAAGAAGAAAGCCATAGATAATAAGGATCGCTTGTTTGTGGAGACATTTGAAAATTTAAGTGGAAAGCAACTGTGCGGTATTGACGTGAAAGATTTATATGAGCGTTTTATGGAAGAAAGTTCAATGGAATCAATTTTTTATTCTGTACAGGAGGAAATTGAGAAACTAAAAACGGTTGGCATGTTAGAGGGCAAGATGACTCCTGACAGTTATCAAAAAATCAAAAAATACCTTTTTGTAAAACCTCTTAACAAGAAAGAGCATTCGCTTGAGATGGAAGATGCAGTGCATGAGGATGTTGGCGATATCGCTTGTGTCCTGTATATGATGCTTAGTAACACGAACGAGTGTTTTACAGGCATAAAAATAAAAAATCAGTATTTGGAACAATGGGAAATGACAAAAGAGGCTGTTATGGAAGAGGCACTTAAAAATACCTGCCAGATGGCACCCCCTCTCATTTGTACTAATGATGAGAACAAGTGGGGAGGATCCTTTATGGAGAATGGAGCATTCTGCTTATCGAAAAGTGATAAAGTTATGGGGGTTCGACTTTCCACAAATACAAAAGAATATGGAGCGATTTCCGTATTTTACCCTGGTGTCCTTCAAAGACTGGCACAGCTTATGGGAAGTGATTTGTACATTTTATTTACAAGTGGGAATGAAAGTAAAATTTACAGTGCAAATGAGAGTAATTTAGAAGATATTAAGACTGAACTCAATGAAATGGTGATTGAGTATAGGAATGCTATGGTGTTTAAGTGTAGGAATGGTATGGTGTTTGAAGAAAAATTATTGTCAGAAGAACTCTACTACTATAGCAGAATCGAAGATAAGATTTCTGTATATATGGAAAAAGTAAAGGTTAACTTTACTACGGTTAATTTAAAGGAAGTGCACTGATTATCAGAAAAGGTAGATAAGGCTGCGTAATAGTTAAGTGGTAAACAGTATCTGTATAATCCTAACGAAAGGAAATGAAAATACTATGAGTGAAATTTTAAGTTATGAGAAGTTTATTGAAAACTTAAGAAGGTATCTGTTAGATGCTTTAAATCTGCAAGAAGAGCGAATTTATTTTGAAGCAAAAGATGAAGAGGGAATGGCTCCGAATGGAGACCGTTTATTTGTGGAATGTCGTGTAAGTTCAGAAGGGAAAGAAGTATGTGGAATCCATACGGAAGAGTTATATGAGGATTATCTGGATGGTATTTCCATAAAAAGAATTGGAGATACTGTTACAAATGAAATCCTGAAATTAAAAGATGCAAGGCTTTTCAAAAAAGTACAGGATGTAAATAATTATTCCAAAGTAAAGGGAGACCTGTTTATACGGCTTTTAAACAAAAAGAAACATGAAAAGGCACTGGAAAATGCTGTGTATAAAGAAGTGGATGGCATAGCCTGTGTTTTGTATATGAAAGTTGGACAGAGGGATGGATGTATCTCCAGCATGAAAATCCACAAAGCCAGTCTGGCAGACTGGGGAATGGACGAGGACGAAGCCTACGAAAATGCTTTGGCGAATACATATTTCCTTACTCCCCCAAGAATTTATAAGTGGGAATGCCTGCTTTTTAATCCTAATTATGAGGGCGATGACTTTATGGACATGAATTATGAAGAGAATATTGTGGAAAGAAATGCTGGAAGCTGTCTTTCTACAAGTATTCGCACTAATGGGGCTGTGGCTGTTTTTTTGCCGAATGTGGCACAAAGGATCGCAGACCTTATGGATGATGATTTCTACATTGTATTTACAAGCGTCCATGAGGCAATGATTCATCCTAAGAGGATGTTCTGTCCGGAAGATCTTGAAAGAATTTTAAAAGAGACACTTAAAGAGGCTACCCCGGACGAAGATTATCTCTCAGATGAAATATATTACTATGACAGAGGTGCCCGGAAAATAATGAAATGGAAAAAGGTGGTATCAAAAGTAACTTTACCTGCAAGCTGTGTTGAACGGCTTCCGTTGTAAATAGCAATGATAATGTTTTGCGGATTATAAGAAAGGAAACGGAAACTTTATATGTATCAGCGTTTAACGTATGAAGAATTTGTCCAGAAATTACGGAAATGGATCATAAAAGCTGCTCATCTTCCAGAAGACTATGTTTTCTTTAAGAAAAAAGAAAAGACCGGAATAACCGCAAATGGGGATCGGTTATTTGTAGTCTGCGCTGAAACGGATTCCGGAAAAGACATCTGCGGGATTTTTGTGGAAGAACTTTACCAGGATTATGTAGAAGGAACTTCTATGGAAAACATAGAAGCAAGGGTGAAGTGTGACCTGGATAGAGCAGGAAATATGGAAAATACCAGATATCTGAATGACTATGAAAAAGTCAGGGAACATCTCTTTCTGGGGCTTTTGAACCTGGAAAAACACAGGCATGAACTGAAAAATGCCGTATATAAAACAATGGGGGACATTGCAATCACGTTATATGTGCATGCAGGAACCTTGAAGAATGGGATTACATATTTGAAAGTCAGATCGGAATATTTGGAAACATGGGGCTTGGAAAAAGACGATGTTTTACACGATGCTCTTTTAAACAGTTATCGTATATTGTCTCCAAGAATCTATGATTTCAAAAAAATGATGTACACTCCGGGGTATGCTGGTGATGACTTCATGAATGTGGATCCCTATTTTATTTCAGATAAAAAAAAGAAGGAGGGAATCTGTCTTAGCGTAAAAGGACTCACAAATGGAGCTGTGGCAGTCCTGTATCCAGAAGTGATAAAAAAACTGGTGGAATTAATGGATGGGGATTTTTATGTGGTATTTAGCAGTGTGCATGAAGCCCTGATACACAGCTCAAAACTTTGCAGCTTAGAAGAACTTGAGAATTTATTAAGAACTTCCAATTCGAGAATGACATTCCAAAAGGAGTTTTTAACGGATAAGGTCTATTATTACTGCAGGGAAGAGGATAAATTTATTATGCTTCAAGGCAGTCTGAAAATGTTAGTTACAACAATCCGTATGGATGAGGAAAATTAAATGATAAGGAACGAGATGCGGCGGGAATTTCCTGCCGTATCTTTTGTTAAGAGGAGAAGAAAATGTCCGAGGGATACGAATACAATTTGTTGACACAGGAGCTGCTTCTTCAAGGATATACGGCGGAACACTATCCGGACTATGTTCGAATCGGAAACGGAAGGCTGGGAAAGTCATCACTTGAAAATTCATGCGGCGGTTTTATATATACCAAAGATTATCTGGAAAAGAAAGCATTTATGTCTGGCTGTGGTCTATACGTGAGTTGGGAAAAATGTATTAACGATATAGATTACCTGGGGGAAACATTCTGCTTTGAAAATGATAATGCCGTTTTTCGGTGTCCATGGCATAAGAAAAATTGTGAACAGAATCATCCTTTATTAAGGGAAGATAACTTCGGCTTCTGTGCCTGCCATATAGTATCAGATTACCAGTATGAAAAAAGTGCAGAATATTTGGAAGACCAGGTAAATCAGAAAAAGGAAGAATTGTTTCAGAAATTTAAGGAACAGCATAAAAACTGTATTTGTAAGATGCATATGTCTTATAACTACGAGAAGCAGGAATGGAGCCTGCAATATAATCCGATGAGGTGCATGTGCGGACCAGGAGAGTATTGTATGCTGCGGGGCAGACCTCTTTCCAAAAAGACAGGGAATATATACTACGATCTAAAGGTATCTACAATCCGAAAAGATGATACCTTTTTTGCCGGGGAGCCTGTAGTGACGATCACAAGGGGAAAGAAATTTTTGCAAAGCAAGGTTCCGGTCGATATCTGTGAGGAAATTGTAAAAAGAAAACAGGAGGATATTTTTGATAAGGAATGGTGGAATGGCTATTCTATGCGGGCCTTGTACGATCCGGATTTGAAGGTGGAAATTCTGAATGTTAGAGTTGCTACGCGATTGACGCAAGATAAGGCACAGGATACTGAGGATGAGAAAGCCGGAATATACATTGGCTATGAAGCTGACTTTGCGAAAGCGAAGAAGAAGTGGAAACAGAAACGAAAAGAGAAACGCCTGGAGCAGACAAAAAGAAAGATTGTGAAAAAGGGCTGGGAGTCTCTGAATGATACAGAACAAAGATTTATGAAGAAGAGACTTTCTGTCGAACAGATTGAAGCTTTGCAACAGGAGTGGGTTACGGCAAATGCGCATAAGGATGAGGCTGAGCAGTTAACCCTGAATTTATAAAATAACTTCGGAAAGGACAAATTAGATGGAAAAACGAAAGCTAAAAAAAATGAAGGTATTGGAACCATCGGAAGAGATGCTTCTGGCGGCAGAAAGTGATATTCCAGTTATCGGAAATATGGATTATGAGAGAATGAAATATCCAATTGGTTTGTTCATTCAGGCAGAAATGGACGAAAATATCTTAAAAATTGTTTTTTTTGTTACAGATATTTTGAATGCTGGCGGAAAAAGACCTTTATATACCCTGTTCATTGATAAGGAAAAAGATTGCTTCATAGGGTATGATTACCGGCTGAAGAAATGGACTAATAAAATGCTGGATAAAATTGAACTGCCCAAAGGTGTAAAGGGAGATCATGCCTGGTGTGATCTGAACAGCCGCAGTCAAATATGGAAAACCCTGGGTGAGGAATATAAAAAAGATAATGTATGTTATGGCCTTTTTCATTTTGAAGAACAGGTACGGGAAAGGCAAAAGATACAGAAACATTTAAAACGAACAACCGCCTGGGATCAGATTATGAAATATGTCAGGGAAACTCCGAAGGACTGGGAGAAATGGCTGAAAAAAGTGGGAATTACACAGAATTACATTTTTTATGAATACTCCCGGAAGAAAAATATCACAGGCTACTGTACATGGTGCGAAAAGAATGTGGTGGTAAATGGCGTAAAACACAACAGGATGGGAAAATGTCCTAACTGCAGGCATAAGATCCAATATAAGGCAGTTGGAAGACAGCGCATGGTAAAGTCAAAAGAAGAAACTGCATATCTTTTGCAGACGTGTGGTGATAATTTTGTTATTCGTGAATTCAGGGCAGATGTGAAATATGACATGGTTGCTTATACAAAACCAGTTTATAACTGGAGAGAGCAGCGACGATATGTATTTGATAAAGACCTTAACGAAAAAGAATTTTACTGGGGCTATTATCATGGGACAGAAGAGAACAGATGGATCCATGGGTCATTGAATACATATAACCCTTATTGCTGGGGAAATTGGGGATATGAACCCCGCTATCCGGGACATATCTACAAAAAGTCACTCCATGGAATAAAAAATAACCAGCTTAAAAGAAGCGGATTCTATGAACTGGTCAGAAAAAGTGAATCAGTAGAGCCGGTAGCCTATTTTCATCGGTTAAAGCAATATCCTTATCTGGAGCAATTGATAAAAGCCGGGCTGAATGAGCTTGCAAAGGAAATCATAGGAAACAGCACTTCTGTTTTTTATAAGGAAGCAGATTCGCTTGGACATGCTCTTGGGATTGATAAGTTCCGCCTGAACCGCCTTCGCAATAATCATGGTGGAAAAGTATTTCTGCAATGGTTGATTTATGAAAAAGAATTGGGAAAAGTGATGAAAGATAACGTGATTTCCTGGTACTCGAAATGGCAGATCTGTCCGGAAGAACTTTTGTTTGTACTGGATCGGATGAGCCCGGAGCAGATGAAAAATTATTTGGAAAAACAGGCAGAAGAAAGTGAAAAAAAACCAAAGGAGCTCATTGGTACCTGGAAAGACTATCTTGGCATGGCGTCAAAGCTTGGTATGGACGTGAAGGATCCAATTATATACCGTGTGAGAAAACTGGAAAAACGGCATAACGAACTGGTTCAATTGATGATAGAGAAGAAACTGGATATAAAAGCCGAAGAGATTACAGAAAAATTTCCTGGTATAGAAAATGTCTGTGAAAATCTGAGAAAATATGAATATAGCGATCATACTTTCAAAATTTTGGCCCCGCGGAATATCAAGGATATTCTGGAAGAAGGAGAAGAACTGCAGCACTGCATCATCGGAAAAGATACTTATTTTGCGCGTATGGCAAAACAGGAGTCTTATCTTTTGTTCCTGAGAAAAAAGAATGCACCCCAAAAGCCATATTATACATTGGAAGTAGAACCAGACGGGACGGTACGCCAGAAACGGACATATTTTGACAGGCAGAACCCGGATATTAAGCAGGCTGAGAAATTTTTATTGCGCTGGCAGAAACAGCTTTCGCGCAAACTTAATAAGGAAGATAAGATACTTGCACTAAAAAGCCGTGATCTTCGAAAGAGAGAAATTGAGGATCTGCGGGAAAAGAAAGTAAAGGTGAACGGATTTGGCTTTACTGGAAAGCTGCTTGCGGATATTCTGGAGGAAGATTTAATGGAAAATGCTGCATAAATGGTATTGTTCCTATATTGTTGGCTCATACGAGTCTTAGAAAATAATTTTGTAAATTATCATGGTGATGAAATTAAAATACTACGTATATGGAACTACAGTGAAATTGACACAAAACTACAGAATGGTATAATAAAAATGGCATTTGGCAGCAGATACTGCAGATATTTTATCTTGATGGAGATCAAGATGTTAAGAGCTTAATATAGTGTGATTAGTACACCCTAAAATCATAAGGATAATGGTTTTAGGGTGTTTTTTATATTACTTCTGCTAATGCCGTGAATAAAATAACGAAAGGGGGAATATTGCCTGTTTTATGTCAATTCGGAATCAAGGAAAGGATCATGTTCAAATGCATAAACCGAAACGAAAATCGAAATATTGGGAACAATTTAGTTATGAATATGATGGTGTTACATATTCGGGAAAAAAGAATTGCTGCGAAAAACTTGGATTAAGATATTTGGGAGTATTGCAGCATGCACACGACTATAACTGTACGTTTGAGGAAGCTATAAGCCAGATGTTAGAGAATAAACAGAAAAAGGAGTTTGTTTTTCGTAATAGGAAATGGCTTAGCTTAGATACCTGTTGCGATTTTTATAAAATAAACAAATATAGCGTTCAGCAATTACAGTATCAATGCGGGTATACAGTTCAGGAAGCTCTTGAGCGCTCAATTAATCATGCAAATCTTTTGCGCTTCAAGTATAAAGGCAAAAACTATGCATCATTTCGTGAGTGTTGTAAAGAGCTGGGAATACCTGAATGCACTGTGAGACGTTGTATGAGAGAAACAGGAAGATCAAAAACTGTAGCATTAAATTATTGTTTGAAAAAAGCTGAAAACAGGGCCGGAAATCAAAAAGTATATAATCCTTCTCCTTTTATTTACAAAGGAAAAAAATACGATTCATTTGTGAAGTGCTGTTGGAATTACAATTTAGAAGCAGACAAAGTACGCCAAAAATGTATTGCAGAGGATATTTCATTAGCTGAAGCTCTTAACTATTACCTCATACAGCATCCTGTAAGAAGAAAAAATGATTATGATAGCACCATTTGCCATAAGTCCATTGCAGAACAGTGCAGACAGTACGGAATAAAGTATTATGATGTTTACAATTATTCTTCAAGATATAATTGTTCAAAAGAGGAAGCCATCAAACACTGCTTAGAACTTAAGCAAAAACTAGGAACAGATGTTATAGAATTTGATGGAGTAAAATATGCGGATTTGCATGAATGTTGTAGGATGTTGAAATTTCCATATAGACGAGTTGTGGCAAAAATTATGAACAGTGATTGCAGTGTGCAGGAAACGTTACAAAACCTAAAGCAAAAAAAAGAAAGGCTTTTTGGCACCGGAGATATTGAAAACATAACATTGGAAAATGGTAAATGCTATGAAAATATAAAGGAATTATGTTCTGATCTGCGAATCCGAGAAGGAACTCTTTATGGATATGCACTTCGCAATGAATGCTCGATTACGGAAGCTGCCGATTATTATGCCAAAAGAGAAGAAGTGTTTCAAAATGTGGCACTGAAAGTCGGTGATCAATTTTATAATGATCTTCGCCAGTGCTGTGAAGAACAGGGGATACGGTATAAGGATGTTTATAGAAGAATGGTAGAAAAAATGGTTTCTGCCGAAGATGCTGTGGAATACTTTTTAAAAAGAAAGGATCGGAAAGCAAAAGAAAAGCAATTTAAAAGACAGACGAATTTTGAACCGGGAGTCCCTAAAAAAGTCGTTATAATGGGAAAAGAATATCCTTCTAAAACCAGTTGCTATGATGATTTAAAAATACAAAAAAAATTGGTACTTAAGCGCATGAGAGATACTAACTGTTCTTTTGAAGAGGCTGTTATTGCTACTTATCAAGCGCGGATAGAAAAAGAATTCCATTTCCATGGAGAAGTGTACAGAAGCTTTGTGGCTTGCTGTAAAGCATATGGTGTAGCGCAAGAGTATATTGCAATAAAAGCCAAAAGAGAAGGCATAACAAGACAGGAAGCAATAGAAAAAATATTGGCATTACGGGAGTAAGGTACATTGTAGTAGTTGAATTTGATATGTGAAAGGAAATGTAGGTATGAGAAAAAAGAACGATATAAAGGAGGAAAATGGGAAACTTCTTCTTTCAGTAAAAGAAACCTGTGAATTAACTGGGTTATCTGAAAAAACAGTTCGTACTATAATGGCTGAAAATGATTTCTGCGTCCGAATTGGGCGCAGAACACTTGTACACAGAAAAAAATTTGAACACTGGTTGGAGGAACAGGACACTTGAATATTTTTTAAGAACGTGTTAATATTCTGATGTACTTGAAATCTGGCCTGGAAAGGATGAACACAGTATGGGAAAATCTTTGAAAGGCAAAGAATTAGGAAGTGGACTTTCGCAAAGGAAGGACGGACGTTATCAAGCCAAATATTATATACCAGGTTCCCCGAAACCAAAATATTTATATGATAGAAATTTGGCAAAACTAAAGAAAAAACGTGATCTGGAAAAAGCAAAATATATTCTGGGTTATAATGATAAAGCGAAAAAATATAAAGTTTCTGAATGGTTTGATGAATGGATGAAACTTTACAAAATTGGGCGAATTAAAGCTAATACGGTTCGTGGATATGTAGATGGATTTGAGCGGGGTGCAGATTTTATTGGCTCTGTGAGGCTTGATTGCCTCACACCCTCTCATATCTACAATATGGTTGAAGGAATGCAAAACGATGGCTATGCGGAATCATCAGTTGTCCATACTTTATCAATTGTAAAGCAATTACTTCAAAGTGCGGTAGATAATCAAATGATTCCAATGAATCCCTGTAAAGGGATTGCAATAGAAAAATCCGAAAAAGTAACAGTTGATCCAATATTGGAGGATGAAAGCAAAATACTTCAACCAGAGGAAATTAAAACATTTCTTGATGCAGCAAAAAACACGAGATATTATGAACTATTTTATATTATTTTGAATACTGGAATGCGTATTGGCGAAATTACAGCACTTTGCTGGTCTGATATTGATTTTGAATGTCATCGAATTCGTGTATATAAAACACTGAATAGAACGACGATTTATTTTGATGAAGGAAAAAATCGATTAGAAAAACCAGAGTCAGTTAAACAGATAACGACGCCTAAGAAAAAGGCAAGTTATCGTTGGATTCCTATGACAGAGGGTGTTGAATTGGCATTTCACTCTTGGGAGAAAAAGCAGATTGCGGATAAAGAAAAAAGCGGATCATCATGGGGAAAGGAAAATCCTTTCCTCAAAGATTTTCCGGATCTTGTATTCACAACACAACCAGGAGGGGTTTTTCTTCCTCAATATGCAAACGCGGAATGTTCACGTATTATAAGCATAATTGAAAAAAAAGAGATCGAATTAGCTGAAAAAGAAAATAGGGAACCTCGTCTTTATGAGGTATATCCCCATAAATTTCGGCATACGTTCGTCACCAAACTGAATGAGTCTAATATGTCTCCATTTACGGTGAGTAAGATTGTGGGACATACAAGCGTAAATATGACGAACTATTATACACATCTGGAACAGGATTATGTGGCAGATGAATTTAGAAAATTTGCTGCAAAATACGATGAGGGAAAAGTTCCGGCGGTGCCAGAAAAAGAATAAAGGAAAATTATGAAGAATACTACTGATAACATACAAAATACTAACCGGGGGTCAAATGGGGGTCAAGCTACTATTTCAGGTGCTTCAAACCCGCATAAATTAAGGGATTCAGCGCAAACCATGAAACTGTCGCCCATGATGCAGGAATACTGCAAAACAAAAGAAGAATACAAAGACTGCATCTTATTTTATCGTCTCGGGGATTTCTACGAGATGTTTTTTGATGATGCACTTCTGGTATCCAAGGAGCTGGAACTGACGCTCACTGGTAAGGATTGTGGTCTGGAAGAGCGGGCACCTATGTGCGGAATCCCGTTCCATGCGGCAGATACTTATATCAACCGTTTGATCGAGCGTGGGCATAAGGTTGCAATCTGTGAGCAGGTGGAGGATCCGAAGAAGGCAAAAGGACTTGTAAAGCGTGCTGTTATCCGTGTGGTTACTCCCGGAACTACTTTAGATGCAACTTCTTTGGATGAGTCAAAGAACAATTATCTGATGTCAATTGTCTCCATAGCAGACCGCTTTGGTTGTGCAATAGCGGATATTACCACAGGTGACTGTTTCCTTACAGAAGTACCAAATAGCCAGAAACTGGTTGATGAGATCAACAAATTCAGTCCGGCTGAAATCATATGTAATGATTCCTTTTTTATGAGTGGGGTTGACACAGACGATTTGAAAGAACGTCTTGGAATTTGTATTTTTTCCCTGGATGCCTGGTATTTCGATGATGATACCTGCAGAAAAGAATTAAGAGAACATTTTCACGTAACCAATCTGGAAGGTCTTGGAATCAGCGATTATGACAGTGGAATTATAGCTGCCGGAGCGCTGTTTTTGTATCTTAAGGAAACGCAGAAGACAGCACTTTCTCAGATGACTACCATCCGTCCATATACCGCAGAGCGTTATATGCTGATTGACAGCTCCAGCCGACGAAATCTGGAGTTGGTGGAGACCCTCCGTGAAAAGCAGAAAAGAGGTTCTCTTCTCTGGGTACTGGATAAGACGAAAACAGCCATGGGTGCCCGTACTCTTCGCTCCTTTGTGGAACAGCCACTGATCGATGCAGAAGAGATCAATCGCAGACTGGAAGCTCTTGAAGAGCTGAATGAGAAACCGATGCTCCGCGATGAGATCCGGGAATATCTCAATCCAGTGTATGACCTGGAGCGTCTGGTCAGCCGCATCAGCTTTAAGTCTGCAAATCCAAGAGATATGGTAGCATTTGCGTCCTCTCTGGAAATGATTCCTTATATTAAACAGGTTCTCAAGGACTTTCAGGCACCGATTTTGAAAGAAATCTACGAGGACATGGACAGTCTTGAAGATATTACAGATCTGATCAAGCGCGCCATTGTAGACGAACCGCCTCTTGCCCAGAAGGATGGAGGCATTATTCGTGAAGGCTTTAACGAAGATGTGGATAAATTCCGCAGTGCCCGCACAGATGGAAAAAAATGGCTTACAGAGTTGGAAACAAAGGAACGTGAGCGTACCGGAATCAAATCCCTGAAGATCAAATATAACCGTGTATTCGGCTATGCCCTTGAGGTAACCAATACGTTTAAAGAACTGGTGCCGGAGAACTACATCCGTAAGCAGACTCTTGCAAATGCAGAACGTTATATTACCGAGGAGTTGAAAAACCTTGAAAATATGATCCTTGGAGCTGAAGATAAACTTTATGCCCTGGAATACGAGCTGTTTTCCAATGTCCGTGACAAAGTTGGCCAGGAAGTGATAAGAATCCAGCGTACAGCCAAGGCAATTGCAGGTCTGGATGTGTTTGCATCCCTGGCGCTTGTTGCTGAGCGCAATCATTATGTACGTCCGAAGGTAAATGAAGGCGGAATTATAGATATCAAAGGTGGTCGTCATCCGGTTGTAGAGCAGATGATCGATAATGATATGTTCATTGCCAACGATACATACCTTGACAATACTAAAAAAAGAGTTTCCATTATTACAGGTCCAAATATGGCAGGTAAATCCACATACATGCGCCAGACTGCGTTGATCGTACTTATGGCACAGATTGGAAGCTTTGTTCCGGCAGATAAGGCTGTAATTGGAATTGTGGACAGAATCTTTACTCGTGTAGGTGCATCAGATGACCTTGCCAGCGGACAGAGTACTTTCATGGTGGAAATGACTGAGGTTGCCAATATCCTTCGAAATGCCACTGCCAAGAGCCTTCTGATCCTGGATGAGATTGGCCGTGGAACCAGTACCTTTGATGGTCTTGCCATTGCCTGGGCAGTGATTGAACATATCAGCAATACAAAGCTCTGTGGAGCCAAGACACTATTTGCCACACATTATCATGAACTGACAGAACTGGAAGGGAAGCTTTCCGGCGTTACCAACTACTGCATTGCAGTTAAGGAAAAAGGTGATGATATTGTTTTTCTCCGTAAGATCGTGAAAGGCGGCGCAGACAAGAGCTATGGAATTCAGGTCGCCAAGCTGGCAGGTGTTCCGGATTCTGTTATTAACCGTGCAAAAGAGCTGGTCGAGGAATTAAGCGATGCAGACATTACTGCTGCTGTAAAAGATCTGGCTTCACCGAAGAAGAAGCCGAAGGTAGAAATGGATATGGCGCAGATGTCATTATTTGACACTGTACAAGACAATGACATTATTGAAGAATTAAAAGGCATTGACATTGGAAATCTGACTCCCATGGAAGCCTTAAATACGTTATACAATCTTCAGAATAAGATAAAGAACAGATGGTAACTGACAGCTGACTTTCATATATGGTGCTGTCACCGGCAGGCGACATGTCCGTATTGTGAACCGAAGCGGTCAACCTGCTTTTATATGGAGAGAAAAACTTGAGAAAAATAGCAGTTTTAGATAAACATACCATTGATAAAATTGCAGCAGGTGAGGTGGTAGAGCGCCCTTCTTCTGTTGTAAAGGAGCTTGTAGAAAATTCCATTGATGCTGGTGCTACTGCTGTAACAGTAGAGATTACAGATGGAGGAAAGAAGCTGATCCGTATTACAGACAACGGAGGGGGAATCGAGGCTGCTCAGGTACCTACGGCATTCTTAAGTCATGCTACCAGCAAAATTGAAAAAGTAGAAGATCTGGAAAACATAGCCTCACTGGGATTTCGTGGTGAGGCTTTATCCAGTATTGCCGCAGTTTCCCAGGTGGAGCTGATCACAAAAACTCCTTCTGCTATCAGCGGCGTGCGTTACGTGATCGAAGGCGGCGTAGAACAAAGCCTTGAGGAAATGGGAGCTCCAGATGGAACTACTTTCCTGGTTCGGAATCTCTTTTACAACACACCGGCCCGGAGCAAGTTCCTGAAATCTGATTCTTCAGAAGCAAATTATATTGGAACTATGATGGAACAGCTTGCTCTTTCCCATCCGGAGATTTCATTTAAATATATTCAGAACAAACAGGTGAAACTGCATACTTCCGGCAATTATAATGTGAAGGATGTTATTTATAATGTATATGGCCGGGATATGGCGAAAGCACTTCTGGAAGTCTCCTACGAAAATGATTTTATGAAAATTGAGGGATACGCCGGCAAACCGGAGGTTTCCAGAGGAAACCGAAGCTTTGAGAACTACTATGTAAATGGCAGATTTGTGAAAAACAATATTATTACGAAGGCCATTGAGGATGCATATAAGGGCTTTGTCATGCAGCATAAATTTCCTTTTGTGTCATTGCAGATCCAGATGACAGGAAATGATCTGGATGTAAATGTTCATCCCCGGAAACTGGAGGTTCGTTTTGCAAGAGGGGCGGAGGTGTATGATGCCATTTACGAGGCTGTTCACAATGCGCTTCTTCACAGAGAACTGATACCGGTTGTTCCAGTGGGAAAAGAGGAGCGGGAATCAAAGGTGGCAGCAGTAAGCCGCGGAGCAGTTCCGGAGCCATTTGAGAAAAGTCGCAGGACGGAACTTCATTGTGAAGGTGCTGCTGAAAAAGCTGGTCGAAGCAGCGCAGGGAATAATGAAAGCTGCTATTCACAGGCTGCTGAAAAAACAGTTCTAACTGGAAAAACAGCTCTAACTGAAAAAACAGCTCCAACTGGAAAAATAAATTCATCTGGAAGCCTTGTAAACAGCTCTGGCTGTCAGGCCAGCAGTGTGCTTCGTGAGCAGGCAATTTATCAGGCGAAGCCATTTAGCAAGGAAGAGGAAGCTCTTTTTTCAGGAACTTTAAAAGAGGCTGTGGAAGCAGAAGAAAAAGCGGATAAAAGTGTAGATGAAAAAGCGGCAGAAGATAACATATCGGCTGAGGAAATGAATGATGCAGATAATCAGGCAGAGACTGCTGTATCCGTGAATTATGAGATACCAGATAAATCTGAACTTGGACAGAGTGATCCAGGCACAGAATATCCATCCGTTGGGGGAAAGCAGCTTGAGCTTTTCCAGGAGAAACTTCTGGCACCAGAATCCCGAAGCCGCCATAAGCTGATTGGTCAGTTATTTGATACCTACTGGCTGGTGGAATTTGAAAACCAGTTTTACATTATCGACCAGCATGCAGCTCACGAAAAGGTAAATTATGAGCGCTTTGTAAAACGTTTTAAAGAACAATCCATTGAATCGCAATATCTGAATCCTCCGCTTGTGGTGACCTTGAACATGGATGAACAGGCGAAATTAAAAGCCAACGAAGAATATTTCAGGAAATACGGTTTTGAGATTGAACCCTTTGGTGGAAGGGAATACTGTATCAGTGCAGTTCCGACAAATTTGTACGGATTCCATGAAGAAGAACTCTTCCTAGAAATGCTTGACAATCTGGGAGGAGAAGGGGCAAAGGATGCTTTTGACCTTTTCACAGCAAGACTTGCCACAATGGCATGCAAATCTGCTGTCAAAGGAAATCATCAGATGTCTGCTCTGGAGGCAGATAAGCTGATCGACGAGCTTCTTACTCTGGACAATCCATATAATTGTCCTCATGGCCGTCCCACTATCATTGCGATGACGAAGACTGAAATTGAAAAGAAATTTAAGCGAATTGTGTAATTCAGAAACAGATTGCTGACTTTCTGCAAGAAAGCAGTATAAAAGAAAGCAGGCAAAAAGCTTTTTTCAAGCACGTTTCATGAATGACAGCGCAATATCGTATAAACAGGAGAGATTATGAAAAAACCTCTTATTGTCCTTACCGGTCCCACTGCAGTTGGAAAAACCAGGCTGTCTATTTCCCTGGCAAAAGCCATTGGCGGCGAGATCATATCTGCAGACTCCATGCAGGTTTATAAATATATGGATATTGGCTCCGCGAAGATCATGCCAGAAGAAATGCAGGGAGTTCCCCATTACCTGGTGGATGAGCTGATGCCAGAGGAAGAATTTCACATTGTACGTTTCCAACAGATGGCAAAGGATGCTATGGAAAAGATTTACACCAGGGGACATATTCCCATTCTGGTAGGGGGAACCGGCTTTTATATTCAGGCGGTGACCAGAGATATTGATTTTACCCAGGCTGAGCAGGACGATGGATACCGGGCCGGTCTGGAGGCGCTTGTCCAGGAAAAAGGTGCTGCATATCTTCATCAGATGCTGGCAGAGGTGGATCCCAAAAGCGCCGAAGTGATCCACGAAAACAACACGAAGCGTGTAATCCGCGCACTGGAGTTTTATCATCAGAACCATAGCCCTATTTCCGCACACAATGAGGAGCAGCAGGAACGAACCAGCCCTTATAATCTGACATACTTTGTGCTGAATGCACCACGGGAGCTTTTATATAAACGCATTGATAAGCGGGTGGATGAAATGATGACCAGCGGTCTTGTGGCAGAAGTCCAGAAGCTGAAGGACATGGGCTATCACAGAGGTATGGTTTCCATGCAGGGTCTTGGATATAAAGAAATCCTGGCCTATCTGGATGGAGAAATGCCGCTGGAAGAGGCTGTGCGGATCTTGAAGCGCGACACCCGGCACTTTGCCAAACGCCAGCTCACCTGGTTCCGCAGAGAACCGGAAACAGTGTGGGTGAATAAAGATGAGTTTGGGTATGACGAGAATAAAATGCTGGAATATATGCTGAGCGTTTGCCATGAAAAAGGAATAACTGGAGAGTAGTTATTTCAATAATCAGATTTTCCCCAGGGGAATCGCCCGCCTTTGAAAATAACAAAAAATGGAGGAATACCGTCAGACAGACGGAAAGAATTATTATGAAAGAATTATACGAGCAGCTGGGAATTTCTTCCCAGGTTTACGATTTTTGCCATGAAATAGAGGAATCCTTAAAGGAGCGTTTTGAAAAGTTTGACAAAACAGCAGAATATAACCAGATGAAGGTGCTTCTGGCTATGCAGAAAAACCGTGTCAGCGAGGAGTGTTTCGGTTCTTCTTCCGGTTACGGCTACAACGATTACGGTCGTGATACTCTGGAAAAAGTTTATGCGGATACATTCCACACAGAAGCATGTCTGGTGCGTCCGCAGATTGCGTGTGGAACGCATGCCCTGGCCATTGCTCTTTTTGGAAACCTGCGTCCAGGCGACGAAATGCTGGCACCAGCCGGAAAGCCATATGATACTCTTGAAGAGGTGATCGGTATCCGTCCATCCAAGGGCTCCCTGGCAGAATACGGAGTAACTTATCGTCAAGTGGATCTTCTTGAGGATGGAACTTTCGATTATGAAAATATCCGCAAAGCAATCAATGAGAAAACAAAACTGGTTGAGATTCAGCGTTCCAAAGGCTATATGACACGCCCCTCTTTCTCAGTAAAGCAGATTGGCGAGCTGATCGCATTTGTAAAGAGCATTAAGCCTGATGTGATCTGTATGGTAGACAATTGCTACGGCGAATTTGTTGACACGATTGAGCCCAGTGATGTTGGTGCAGATATGGTGGTTGGTTCCCTGATCAAAAACCCGGGCGGCGGACTTGCTCCAATTGGCGGTTACATTGCGGGAACCAAAGAGTGCGTGGAAAATGCTTCTTACCGTATGACCTGTCCGGGACTTGGTGCTGAGGTGGGAGCTTCACTTGGCGTAAACCGCTCCTTCTATCAGGGATTTTTCCTTGCACCGATGGTGACAAAGGGTGCGTTAAAGGGCGCTGTTTTTGCAGCCAATATTTATGAAAAGCTTGGATTTGATGTGGTTCCAAATTCCACAGAGCCAAGGCAGGATATTATTCAGGCAGTGACTTTAAAAAGTCCGGAGCGTTTGATCGCATTCTGTAAGGGGATTCAGGCTGCTGCCCCGGTTGACAGTTATGTTGATCCGGAGCCATGGGATATGCCAGGTTATGACAGTCAGGTCATTATGGCGGCTGGCGCATTTGTACAGGGCTCTTCTATTGAGCTTTCCGCAGATGGACCTGTGAAAGAGCCGTATGCCGTATATTTCCAGGGAGGACTTACCTGGGAGCATGCAAAACTAGGTGTTATGATGTCCTTGCAGAAACTTGTGGAGCAGGATTTGGTAAAATTACCGTGAAATTATGAAAAACATGAATTTTCGTGCAATGCTAGGCGTGTAACAGGGAGGCGCTGAACCGTTACCATAAGTTCTTTAAAACAGATGTAAAAAATGGGAGTTTATATGGAGAAAAAACGTGTTATCGTTACAGGCGGCGGGGCGTCCGGGCTGATGGCCGCCATTGCAGCTGCAGAAAACGGGGCCGCTGTAACCATATTGGAACAAAATGAAAAACCAGGCAAAAAGATCTGCGCTACAGGAAACGGCAAATGTAATTTTACCAATATCCAGGTGCCGTCTGATGCATATCGAAGCGAAAATCCAGGCTTTGAACAGGCAGTTCTGAACCAGTTTCCGGTAGAAGACACGGTGAAATTTTTTACCCGGCTTGGAATTTATCCTGTAAATAAAAACGGCGGCTATCTCTATCCTCACAGCGGACAGGCAGCAAGCGTTGCCGAGGTATTGTGTATGGAAGCACGGAATCTTGGGGTAAAGATCAAGACCAACCAAAAAGTACAACGTGTTTTTAAGGAACAGGATATCTGGAAGGTTCAGGTAGAAGGCTGGATATACGAGGGTGAGGCTGTTATTCTTGCCAATGGTTCCAAAGCTTCTGCAATTTCCGGTTCAGATGGCAGCGGTTATGAGCTTGCCGCAGCACTGGGGCACAGGCTTATAGAGCCTCTCCCAGCTTTAACTGCCCTGAAATGCAGGAATACAGGCTTTTCCGGCTGGGCAGGTGTTCGAACAGAAGGCAGAATTACGCTGCTTGTGGATGGGGAAAAAGTCACAGAGGAAACAGGAGAACTACAGCTTACTGATTATGGCGTATCTGGAATTCCGGTGTTTCAGGTCAGCCGATACGGAATCCGTGCACTGAAACAGGGAAAAAATGTGACTCTGATTTTAAATTTTCTGCCAGAATTTTCCCGGGAACAGTTAAAAGCTTTTCTGAAAATACGAAAGGAAAACTGCCCCTATAAAGGAAAAAAAGACTTTTTGACCGGACTTTTCCCGGATAAGCTTGCAAAAGTTCTTTTGTCAGCAAATGATCTGGAAGAAGCAATCAGCAGCTATCCGCTTAAAGTGACTGGTTATCAGTCTTTTGAACAGGCACAGGTGTGCTCTGGCGGCGTTGATACTACGCAGGTTAACGCCCGGACCTTGGAATCCACACGAAATTCAGGCCTATATTTCGCAGGAGAACTATTGGACATTGATGGGAAATGTGGCGGTTACAATCTGCAGTGGGCCTGGTCCAGCGGTTATGTTGCAGGAGTGAATGCCAGCAAAATGTCAGAGCGTGTTTGAAAAAGGAGAATAACATGATTCGAATTACCCAGCTGAAACTTTCAATCAATCATACCCCGGAAGAGTTAAACCAAAAGATCCGTAAGGAGCTTCGTCTGAAAAATGAAGGCTTCACTTACGAAATAGTGAAGCAGTCACTGGATTGCCGGCGTAAAGAGGATAAAAAATTTGTTTATACGGTAGATTTGTCTTTGCAGGATAAAAACCAGGAAAGCAAGATATTGCAAAAAGTTCACAATAATAACATTATGTTAACTCGGAAAAAAGAGTATACATTTCCATCTCCTGGTGAAGAGAAACTGAAATATCCGCCGGTTATTGTAGGAAGCGGACCTGCCGGGATTTTTTGTGCCTGGTATCTGGCGAAGGCCGGTTACCGCCCCCTGATTCTGGAACGGGGAGAGGAAGCGCATGTCCGTCAGAAGACTGTCGAGAATTTCTGGAAAAATGGCGTACTGGATCCGGATTCCAATGTGCAGTTTGGTGAAGGTGGTGCTGGTACTTTTTCCGACGGAAAACTAAATACTCTGGTAAAGGATCCTTCAGGAAGAAATCATGAAGTACTGAAGCGTTTCGTGCAGGCGGGTGCACCGTCAGAAATTATCTATCAGCAGAAACCACATCTTGGTACAGACGTGCTGGTTGGTGTGGTGGAGACTCTTCGCCATGAAATTGAGGAAATGGGCGGGGAATTCCAGTTCCGTTCCAAAGTGACAGATCTTTTTTTTGAAAACAGTCAGTTAAAAGAAATTGAGATAAATGGGGAAAAAAGGATTCCTGCCCAGGTATGTGTGCTGGCAGTTGGACACAGCGCAAGAGATTCTTTTTCCATGTTTGAGAAAAAAGGAATCTATATGGAACCAAAATCTTTTGCAGTAGGTGTACGTATGGAACATCCACAGTCCATGATCAATCTGGCTCTTTATGGGGAAGAGGAAAACGAGAAACTTGGAGCAGCTGCTTATAAAGTCACTCACACATGTGAAAATGGCCGTGGTGTTTATTCCTTTTGCATGTGTCCGGGAGGTTATGTGGTGAACGCTTCTTCGGAACCGGAGATGCTTGCTGTAAATGGTATGAGCTATCAGGCCAGGGACAGCCGCAATGCAAACAGTGCGCTGATCGTATCGGTGACTCCGGCTGATTTTCCAGAAGAGGGTCCACTGGGCGGTGTAGCATTCCAGCGCAGTCTGGAACGCGCAGCGTGGAAAGCTGGAAATGGTAAGGTTCCGGTACAGTTGTTTGAAGATTATCAGAATCATAAGCCAAGTACAAGACTTAAAGATGTAGAACCTTGTATTAAGGGTGACTGTGTTCCAGGTGATGTGCGCAGTATTTTTCCAAAAGAGATCGGTGATTCCATAGAAGAGGGTGTTCTTGCCTTTGGAAAAAAAATCAAAGGCTTTGACCGTCCTGATGCAGTGTTGTCCGGCGTGGAAAGCAGAACATCATCTCCGGTGCGTATTGTCCGTGATAAGGATTCCCTGGAAGCAAACTATGAGGGGATTTACCCATGTGGGGAAGGCGCTGGATATGCAGGCGGGATTACTTCTGCTGCTATGGATGGCATAAAAGTAGCGGAAGCTGTTTCTAAAAAGTTTAGAAATTTTTAGGAGAGAGTGTACATCTCTCCTTTTTTATGCTAAAATGAGTCTGCATTGTGAAACACAATGCGGGGAAAACTGTCTTTGTGTCTCGGGGAATAAGAAGAATCTGCTTATTATGGCATGAAGAACAGTCCCATTACTGTTCATTGGCAAAGCTGCGCGAAGTATGCTTTGGGTATGGTGTGAGCAGTATCCTGTCAGTCCTGGAGAACTGCAGGTGAAAGATATGAATGAAATGAAACAGACCATCAGAGAACTGCCGGAGTCGTCACGTCCTTATGAGAAATGTCTGCAGTGGGGACCATCCGTGCTCAGCGACAGCGAGCTTCTGGCAGTGATCCTGAGAAGCGGTGTACAAGGCTGCAATTCTCTTGTACTCGCCAATCAAATCTTAAGTCTTACGAAAGATACCTCCTATCCGGGACTTCTGGGACTTTTACATATGTCCATTCCGGATCTGATGAAGGTGAACGGAATCGGGAAAGTCAAGGCCGTCCAGCTGAAATGTATCGGGGAGCTTTCCAAGCGGATGGCGTCTGCTGTTGCCAGACCAAGACTTTCTTTTAACGAACCCATCACGATAGCAAAATACTATATGGAACGTCTCCGGCACGAAGAGCAGGAAGTATTGATCGTTATGCTGCTGGATGGAAAAAACCATTTTCTTGGTGAGCAGATGCTTTCCCGGGGAACCGTGAATTCAACTCTGATCACTCCAAGGGAGGTTTTTATGGAAGCATTGAAGTTTCACGCTGTAAGTGTGATCCTGGTTCATAACCATCCAAGCGGAGATCCTACGCCCAGTGAATGTGATAAGAAAATTACAGAGCGTATTTACCGGTCTGGGGAGATTCTTGGGGTGAAGCTTCTGGATCACGTTGTGATCGGTGACCAGAGATACATTAGCTTTAAAGAACAGGGAATGATGCCGGAGGAATGATCCGCCGGAAGTGCTGACGCCGTCTGTAAACCAGTGGCGGGTATTTGTTTTTGCAGGGCATAGTAAGGATGAAGGGACAGATATATGCTGTTTGAAAAAACATATGGAATAGACCTTGGAAGCAGTTCCGTCAAAGTCTATTCCATGATTCGAAATAAAAGCTACATTGAGAAGAACATGATTGCGGCCAAGGGCCGCAAAATCATAGCCGTGGGCAACGAAGCGTATGAAATGTTTGAGAAAGCACCCTCTGATATTTCCGTAAGTTCGCCGATGGCTTTTGGTATGATAGCCAATCTGGAACTGCAGGAAATTGTACTTTACAGTATGATGAAAAAAATTGATAAAATTCTGGGAATAGGCTCTGTCATGTACTTTGCAGTTCCTCTGGACATGACTGCTATTGAAAAAAGAGCTTATTATCAGGTGGCGAATGGACATTGGCTGCGGAAGAACAGGGTTTACATGGTAGAGGCTCCTATTGCAGATGCCATAGCTATGGGTGTGGATCTGGAGAACAATGCAGGAAGCATGATTGTAAATATTGGTGCCCAGAGTACGAATTTTTCCATTGTTACGGGAGGCCGTATTATCATAAATAAGAAGATTCCAATTGGCGGACGTCAGATGAATGAGGCAGTGTGCAGTGAAGTACGCAAGCGTTATAATCTTCAGATCGGCACCCGTACAGGGAAGCGGCTGAAGCTGGTAATGGGACGGCTTGCAGACCAGCACAAGCAGGCCCGTAAGGTTGTAGGAATTGACAGTGTTTCCGGTCTTCCCAGGGAAGAGGTTATTTCTGCCTATGTAGTCAATGCGGGAATCATGAACTGTGTCAATGAGATCGGTGCCCAGATGAAAGTTTTTCTGGAACGTATCCCGCCGCAGATCGCCTACCACATTGCGAAAGAAGGCATTTTCCTTACCGGAGGGAGCACCAGAATCCCTCATATTGATACATATCTGGCAAGTTATACAGGCTATTCTTTTAACCTGTCAGATCTTTACGAAACTTCAGCTGTCAAAGGGCTGGAGAAGATCATCCACGACAAAGAACTTCGTAAATGGGCTCAGCCCATCACACAAAGAAAATTATAGTAACTGTGAAGGTACTGAACAGTTATAAATCATAAATTTTTAGGGGTGCCATTTTATGAAAAACCTTAAGAAAAAATTTCGATTTCGCATAAATCTGAAAAGTAAACATTTGCTGGCGATTATGACACTTTTCTGTCTGAGCTGTATTGTGGCTACATTTGCTTCAGGTATTTCCACAGCTCCTTTGCAGGAAACAGCGGGAATTGTCATAGTCCCTTTTGAAAAAAGCATTGAAAAGATCGGCAGTATGGTCCGTTCTATTAGGGACAGTTTCAAGGACAAACAGGATCTGCTTTTTGAAAATGAAGAGCTGAAGGCAGAACTGGACAGTCTGACTACACAGAATAACAAACTGATCCAGGATCAGGGGGAATATCAGAGACTGAAAGAACTTTACAATCTGGATCAGACCTATGAGGACTATCCGAAGGTGGCTGCGACTATCATTTCCAAAGATCCTGGAAACTGGTACGATACCTTTATGATCAACAAAGGTTCTGATGATGGGATAAGGGTCGATAATAATGTGATCGCAGGCAAGGGGCTTGTTGGAATTGTCACAGAAGTTGGTTCCTCCTGGGCTACTGTCCGCTCCATTATTGATGACAGCAGCAGCGTAAGTGCAATGACTGTAAGCACTTCTGATAACTGTATTGTAAACGGAGACCTGGAACTGATTGATGAAGGAAAGCTTCGCTTTGAGCAGCTTTATGATCAGGAGAACAAGGTGACTGTCGGGGAACGTATTGTTACTTCCAATATCAGTGAGAAATTTGTAGAAGGATTGTTTATCGGATATGTAAGCGAAGTGCAGGTAGACAGCAATAATCTGACTAAGACAGGAACCATTGTAACACCTGTGGATTTCCTTCATTTGAAAGATGTATTTGTTATTACTGTGAATAAGCAGGATCTGGTAGACGGAACTGCGCAGGTGGAAGGCAATTCTGACAGCGGCAGTTCTGACAGTACTTCTGGCGACAGCAGTCAGGAGAGTAGCGGCAGTACTGACAGCAGTGCGGCAGACGGACAGGAGGGCGCAGATGAAGGGTAAGATTGTCTATTTTCTTACGATCGTAATATGTTTTCTTCTGCAGTGTACGGTTATGGATCTGATTTCTATTGGCTCTGTAACTCCTAATCTGATGCTGGTTTTCTGTGTATCCATGGGGCTTATGCGCGGGCGCAAAAGCGGCCTTTGGGCAGGATTTTTTTCAGGGCTTTTTGTGGATCTGTTCTTTGGATCAGTATTTGGATTTTATGCTTTGATCTATATGTATATTGGTTATTTAAGTGGATATGCGCACAGGATTTATTACGATGATGATGTGAAGGTTCCTATGTTTCTGACTGCAGTTGCAGATCTTTTATATAATCTGTCTGTTTATGGGCTGCAGTTCCTTTTAAGAGGCAGACTGGGACTTGGGACTTATCTGTACAGGATCATTATCCCGGAAATGTTTTACACGGTATTTATTACCTTGATTGTATACCGGATTTTCCGTTACATAAACTATCACTACATGAACATAACCAGGAAAGAAAGTGAGTCAATTTGGGTACTAAAATAAAACGAATTTTCAAGAAAATCAGTTTAAAACGAACAACAGTCCTGATCTTGGTATTTGTGATAATGTCAGTTGTTCTGGTGCGTAGATTATTTGATCTGCAGATTATTCAGGGAGAGGATTACATCAGCAAATTCCAGGCCAGGACAACCAAAGAGCGTGTGCTCAAGAGCACCCGCGGAAATATTCTGGACAGAAACGGAGATATTCTTGCATCTAATGTGCTATCCTATTCTCTGACGCTGGAAGATAATGGAACTTACACTTCTACAAGGGAGAAGAATCTTACATTAAATGGTGTAGCCTATCAGGTACTTCAGATCCTTCACAGCAACGGAGATGATATTACCCATTCCTTCCATATTGTGGTAGATAAGAATGGAGAGTATGCTTTTGATGTTGTTGAGGGCTTTACCCTGAATCGCTTCCGTGCCGATATTTATGGACAGGCATTGATCGATGATCTGAAAGATGAACAGAAGACGGCGACTGCGGATCAGATGATGGAGTTTCTCACTGGTTCCGAGAAATTTTCTATTGTTCTTAGCGGTGATCGTGCTTATACAGAGGACGAGCTGATCTCCCATGGTTTGCCTCTTACTTTGACCAAGCAGGAAATGCTTGATATTGCAACTATCCGCTACGAACTGAATACCAACAGTTTTAAGAAATACATGCAGGTTACCATTGCTACCAATGTCAGTGAAAAGTCGGTAGCTGCGATCATGGAGAATAAGACCGGACTGCAGGGAATTGATGTGGTTGAGGATTCCATCCGCCAGTATATTGATGATGAAAGCATGGCACCAATCCTTGGCTATACTGGTAAGGCTTCCTCCGAGGAGCTGACAGAGCTTCGGAAACAGAATCCGGATTATTCCAATGATGCGATCGTAGGTAAAGCAGGAATTGAGCAGTATATGGAACTTACCCTTCAGGGAACAGACGGTAAGGAGACGGTTTCTGTTGATAACCTTGGAAAGGTTCTAAAAATTGACGAGGACACCAAAGTAGAGCCGGTTGCAGGAGATGATGTGCAGCTTACTATTGAAACTGACTGGCAATCGGCAATCTATCAGATCCTCAAACAGCGTGTGGCTGGTGTTCTTCTGACGAAAATTGATGCGGCAAAGACTTTTGATTACACGTATGTCACAGATGCCAGTCAGATCCGTATTCCTATTTATGATGTATACAATGCCCTGATTTCCAACAGTGTGATTGATATCACCAAATTCAGCAATGAGGATGCCTCTGACATAGAAAAAAATTTATATGCCAAATTTCAACAAAAGCAGCAGAGAGTTTTTGATACAATAAGCACGAAGCTGAATGGCTCAAACCCGCCAGCCTATAAGGATGAAGATGAAGAAACACAGGAATATTTGTCTTACATCTGTAATGACCTTCTTAGAGACACGCTTGGAATTATTTCCAAAGATGCCATCGATACATCAGATGCTACTTACAAAGCATGGACAACAGATGAAACCATCAGCCTGAAGGATTACCTGACTTATGCCACAAGCCAGGGCTGGATCGACATCAGCAGCTTTTCACCGGAAGGAGAGTATCTGGATTCTGAGGAAATTTATCAGGCACTGACAGAATATATTATTGACTATCTCAGTACGGATACTGGATTTTCCAAGCTCCTTTACAAATATATGCTGCAGGAAGATACAATTTCCGGACAGGAAATCTGCCTGGTGCTTTATGAGCAGGGAGTCCTTGACAAAAATGATGATGATTATGAGAATCTGGCTTCCGGAGCAATGGGAGCTTATGATTTTATGATCAATAAGATATACACTCTGGAGATAGAGCCTGCACAGCTGGCATTAATGCCATGCTCAGCGTCCGCTGTAGTTGTAGATGTAAAGACTGGAGATGTGGTTGCACTTGTTTCCTATCCCGGATATGACAATAATCGTCTGACCAATGATATGGATACAGATTATTACGCAAAGCTGGCACTTGACCAGTCCAGTCCGTTCTTCAATAAAGCGACCCAGCAAACCACTGCACCAGGTTCCACACTGAAGCTTCTTTCAACAATTGCAGGAATGGAAGAAGGAATTATTGACGAAGGTACATATATTGAATGTACCGGAACTTTTGACTATGTAGATCCGCCTATTAATTGCTGGTATAAGAATGGTCATGGAAGTCTGGATATCCGTACTGCAATCGAGCAGTCCTGTAACTATTTTTTTAACATGATCGGTTTTCAGCTAGGAAAAGTTGGGGATAATGAGTTCTCCGAGGTGCAGAGTCTGAATAAGCTTCAGGAATATGCCTCTTTGATCGGTCTGGACCGGAAGACTGGAATCGAGCTTTCAGAGGCAACTCCGAAGGTTTCCGATGCCAAAGCAGTTCCATCTTATATGGGACAGGGAAATAACCTGTTTACCACATCAGAACTGGCTCGTTATGCTACTGTTATGGCTACTTCCGGAAATGTATTTAAACTGACCCTTCTGGACAAAGTAATGAACCCGAAGGGAGAAGTGATCCAGGAGTATGAGCCGGAAATTGAGGATGTGGTAAATATATCTTCAAATATCTGGGATGTGATCCATGATGGTATGCGTCGTGTGATCCAGACTCATTCCCAGTTTGATGGTCTTGGAGTAGAAGTGGCAGGTAAAACCGGTACAGCAGAGCTGGATCTTCGTCATCCAAACCATGGTCTGTTTATCGGTTATGCGCCGGCCTCTGATCCGGAGTATGCAGTGGCAATCCGTATTGCCAATGGTTACAGCTCCGGTAATGCATGTCTGATTGCTAATGATATTTTTAAATATATGTACAATCTTGCAGATAAAGATTCTATTCTCACAGGTATTGCTTCTACAGATACCAGTGATACATCGAATGACTAAAAACGATTTTGCTGCTGTTCATAGTCTGATCAGCAGTACTGGATATGCCTGCCGGGAGTGTTCCGGCAGGCATATCCATAAGAGAAATACCAGGATTTTGGAACATTTTGTTTAGGAGGAATCAGAAGAAATGGGTGAAGTCATTGTCATTACATCCGGAAAAGGCGGTGTAGGAAAAACCACTACAGTTGCCAATATAGGAACTGGTCTGGCTATGATGGGAAAGAAAACCGTGGTTGTGGATACGGATATTGGTCTTCGTAATCTGGATGTTGTGCTTGGGTTGGAGAACCGGATCGTGTATAATCTGGTAGATGTGGTGAATGGAAGCTGCCGTCTGAAACAGGCTCTGATCAAAGACAAGCGCCATCCGGAGCTCTATCTGCTGCCATCTGCGCAAACCAAGGATAAAACTGCCGTATCACCGGAACAGATGATCAAACTGACGGATGATCTGCGAGAAGAGTTTGATTATATATTGCTGGATTGTCCGGCTGGAATTGAGCAGGGATTTAAGAATGCCATTGCAGGTGCAGATAAAGCTCTTGTAGTGACGACACCGGAGGTATCTGCAATTCGCGATGCGGATCGTATCATTGGGCTTTTGGAAGCAAATGATCTGCGGGATATCCATCTGATCATCAACCGTCTTCGTCCTGACATGATCGCCAGGGGAGATATGATGTCTGTGGATGATGTGACAGAGATTCTGGCTGTAGATCTGATTGGAACTCTTTTAGATGACGAACAGATTGTGATAGCAACCAATCAGGGTGAGCCTCTTTCTGGTAAAAATTCTCAGGCGGAGGAGGAATACCAAAATATTTGCAAACGGCTTATGGGAGAGGAAGTTCCCTTTGCAGAACTCAGACAGAAGAAAGGTATGTTTTCAAGACTGTTTAAAAGACATTGATATTCAGGTAATAATTAGTTACGCAAAATAGCATGTTGGTTGTTTGTAATAATGTTATGTCAACTAATGCTCTGGAATGGAGGGATTTTGCATGAAGACCTTTTTAAATGAAAGAAGGCGTTCAGCAGGATATGCTCGCGACAGGATGAAACTTCTTCTTATCTCAGAACGCATAGAATGCTCTCCACAGATGATGAAAATGTTAAAAAGTGACCTGGTACATACAGTAAAGAAGTATGTGACCATAGAGGAAACTAAAGTGAAAATACAGATATCACAGGAACCGCCTGTTTTAATGGCGTATATTCCTGTGTTGACGAAAAAGGACAGATAAATTTATGATTAAACAGTATAAGCTACGTTTTTACAATTTTAAACTAGTGATCCTTCTGACTGCGATCAGTCTGTTTGGAGTGCAGCTGGTAGCAAGTGCGTCTCCAGATCTTCGAAACAAACAGCTTTTGGGCGTTGTGATGGGGCTTGTGTTGCTGGTGATCTTATCGTTAATGGATTATTCCTGGATATTGAATTTCCAGTGGATCATGTATGGTTTTAATCTGCTTATGCTTATTGGTGTACGATTGTTCGGAAGTGAGGCAGGAGGTGCGTCCAGATGGCTGGATATCGGTGGTTTCCGTTTTCAGCCTACCGAGCTTTCCAAGGTTATTATTATTCTGTTTTTTGCCAAGTTTTTTATGGATCATGAAGATGATATCAATACTTTCAGGGTGTTGGCAGAATCAGTGCTCCTTCTGGCTGTTCCATTGGCTCTTATTTATGCACAGCCGGATATGAAAAATACCATTACGGTAACCATTATTTTCTGTATTCTGCTGTATATAGCAGGACTGAGTTACAAGATCATCGGAGGTGCGATTCTGATCGCGGTTCCCCTTTTGATCATATTTTTGTCCATTGTTGTACAGCCGGATCAGACCCTGATCAAGGATTATCAGAGAACGCGTATTATGTCTTTCCTTTACCCGGAAAACGAGGAATACCAGGAGGATATTGAACAGCAGAATAACTCGAAGACGGCGATTGCCTCCGGAGAACTGGTTGGAAAAAAACTTACCGGGGATGACCAGGTTTCTTCTGTAAATGCTGGAAACTTTGTTGCAGAGAACCAGACTGACTTTATCTTCGCGGTTGCCGGAGAGGAGTATGGATTTATAGGATGTACAACTTTGGTCGTATTATTGTTGTTGATTTCAGTTGAATGTATCAGGATGAGCCTTAGGGCAAAGGATCTGGCCGGGAAGATTATCTGCTGCGGAATTGGAAGTGTCGTAGCTATACAGAGTTTTTTAAATATCTGCGTTGCTACTGGACTGGCACCTAATACTGGTACGCCTCTTCCTTTTGTAAGTTATGGTCTGACTTCCCTGGTCAGCTTGTTTATTGGTATGGGGCTTGTGATGAATGTAGGTCTGCAGAGCAGTACTTATAATAAAGAACTTAAGAGAAAAGAAATTGATAAGAAAGAGGAATATTTATGACAGCCGCAAAAAAGAAGAACTCAAGACGTAAACAGGCAAGATTTCGAAGTTCCAGAAGAAAGAGGATCAGAAATACTGTTCTTTTGCTGTTTCTTTTGGTTGTGCTTGGCGGTACTGGGATCGGTGCAATTTATGTTCTACGAAATGGAACTGTTTTTGATAAGCTGGAGGAGGCATATGTAGCTTCCAGAGAGTTTTCTGGTGGAATTACAGACTTAGACAGCCTGAGAACTGATGGTTTTGCCAAGAATCTGTGTGTGGTCGTATCAGATGTTCCTATGGATGGTGTTTCCCTTGGGGAAAATCAGAAAGGACTTCTTCTGGATCTGGATGACAGAAAGGTGCTTTATTCCAAACAGGCACTTCAAAGGGTATACCCGGCAAGTATCACCAAGATCATGACAGCTATGCTGGCACTGAAATATGGAAATATGGATGATGTAGTAACCATTACACAGGAGAATCTGAATCTGGAGGAGGGTTCACAGGTTTGCGGCTTTTGGGCAGGTGACCAGGTGACTCTTGATCAGCTTCTTCATTGTCTGTTGGTTTATTCGGGTAATGATGCAGCAGCGGCTATTGCAGAGCATGTGGGTGGTTCTACAGAGGGGTTTGTGGAGATGATGAACAGTTATGCCAGGGAACTTGGCTGTACCGGAACTCATTTTACCAATCCTCATGGTCTGCAGGACGAAAACCATTATACCACTCCCTATGATATCTATCTGATGCTAAAGGAAGCTTTGAATTATCCGGAGTTTACTCAGATCACACAGTCCGGATCTTATACCGTAGAATATACTCATGCGGACGGAAGCAGTGCAAGTACCACATTACTTGCCACAGACCATTATCTCACAGGAGAAGCTACCCCTCCTAAGAATGTGACTATTCTAGGTGGAAAGACAGGTACTACGGACAATGCAGGCAACTGTCTGGCGTTGCTGAGCCAGAATGCTTATGGAAAGCCGTACATTTCCATTGTAATGGGTGCCTCCACAAAAGACGAGCTTTATGAGCAGATGTCGTCCCTTTTGCAGAATATAAACTAGTCAGTCTGTTTATGAATCGTAGCCACAATTGAGAAAAATAGACAGAAATATTAAAAAAACTCTTGAAAATTTAGAAAAATTATACTATAATATGAAACATATTAAACAAGGTTTTGGTAAAAATTTAATATCATATTGTCTAAGGAGGAAAACATCATGGTTGAACTGATCGTAGGAAAGAAAGGCAAAGGCAAAACAAAAGTGCTCTTAGACAGAGTAAACGGTGCGGTGAAAGAAGCCAACGGAAGCATTGTTTACCTTGACAAGAGTACCAAACATATGTATGAGCTTAACAATAAGGTACGTCTTATCGACGTCTCCTCTTATCCATTGAAGAATGCAGATGAATTCGTAGGTTTCATCTGTGGTATTATTTCTCAGGATCATGATCTTGAGCAGATTTATCTGGACAGTTTCCTCAAGGTTTCCAAGTTGGAAGACGCTGATGTTACAGATACACTTGATCAGCTGGACAAGATCGGTGAGAAATATGGAATTTCAATAGTTGTAAGTATTTCGCTTGACAAAGAAGAGATTCCGGAAGCATTACAGGATAAGATTGCAGTAGCATTATAATCTCGGATAATATGATATTGCAGCTATAAATTCAGTAAAACCAAATTAGAGGTACATAAGGACATGACTCGACTGTGGGTCATGTCCTTTTTTGAGCTGCGCCTTAGAGCGTGTTTGAAAAATCATTCCTACAATCTGCACGCTCCACTTTGAGGGAGATTTTGCAGAAAGTTTTGAATTGATTTACAATAATAATATTATGTGAATTAAATGCGGTGATTACAACAATTGTACGTGTGAAGCAGATGTTAATCTTCACGCAGCTTTACAGCAGTGGCTGCCTGACGCCGTCTGGAATCGTCTAAGGCTGCATAATGCTTCTTGGTAGTATTCACGTCCTTATGGCCTAAAACGTCCGCTACAAGGTAAATATCGCCTGTTTCCTGGTAGAGGGCGGTGCCGTAGGTACTGCGGAGTTTATGAGGGGTGATTTTCTTGGTGGTGGTAACCTGGCGGGCATATTTTTTGACCAGGTTTTCAACGGCCTGGACACCAATTCGTTTGCGCTGGGTAGAGTAGAAGAGAGCGTGTTCGTGGCCTTCTACAGGAATAATGTTCTTGCGTACTTCCAGGTAGTTTTTCAGAGCTTTTTCTACTTCAGGACCGAAATATACAACCATTTCATTTCCACCTTTTCGAGTAACCTTGATTCCATTGTTTTTGAAATCTACGTCTTCTATGTCAAGACCTACACATTCAGAAACACGAACACCTGTTCCGAGCAGAAGAGTAACGAGAGCGAGGTCACGGTCTTTGTTTTTTTCATAATATACCTTTTTCTGACCGGTAAGGTCGTCCCCGCCGTGCTCAATATAATCCAGCAGCAAGGCAACTTCATCAGCTTCCAGGCGAATGATACTTTTCTGATGAATCTTTGGAACGTCCACAAGGACGGTAGGATTTGTGTGAATCATTTCACGTTTAAAATAATATGCATAAAAACTTCGCAATGAGGACATTTTTCGCTTCAGACCACGTTCGCCATTGGTTTCCGTTTTATCCCCGGCCTGGTAAACTTTCAGATATTCTTCATATTCTTCAAGATCAACAGCTGTGATCTGATCCAGGACATCCACTGTAAAGGCATCTATAGACCAGTCCCTGAAGGCTGGATTTTGTTCCAGAAGAAACTGGAAGAAAATGCGGATGTCATATGCATAGGAAATTCTGGTTTTAGTTGTGGTACGAGGTTCAATGGCACGAAAGAAATCCTTGCAAAATGGCGGCAAGGTTTTTAGAACATCACGAAGCCGCAAGGTATTTTCGACGTCAGTCTGTTCGTGGTAGGTGACTTTTTTATCCATGAAAGATTCTCCTTTAGAAGTAATAATGATACCAATCTATATGAAAAACTCGGGTTTGTCGTATAGATCTAGATGAGTGGTATAACGCCGAATCAGCCACTTCTTCTGGCTGTTTTCGGCGTTTTTCAAGGTTTCATTAAATGTTAAAATATAATTGGTTTCATTAAATGTTAAAATATAATTGATGGTTCGACTGCATTCATTATGCAGTCACAGACGATTCTGAACATCTGGCGCACCGGCTTCAATATAGCCTTGGCCGGTTTCGTTACAATTGCTGTTAATTTTACATGATCGATTCGTCCAGCATCACTGTAAACGGTCCATCGTTTTCCAGTGAAATTTTCATATCAGCGCCAAAAATACCATGCTGAACAACTGGAACAACTTTTGCAGCCTCCTTTAGCATGTATTCATAAAGTTCATTTGCCTGTTCTGGCGCACCGGCTTCAATAAAGCTTGGCCGGTTTCCTTTTTTGCAGTTGGCATATAATGTGAATTGCGAAACCATCAAAAGCTCCCCATTTACATCTGCCAGGGAAAGGTTTGTTTTGCCATTTTCATCTTCAAAAATTCGAAGTCCTAGCATTTTTTTCATATATTTGTCTGCAACTTCCCTGGTATCATTCTGACCTATGCCGACCAGTACAAGAAAGCCCTTCCCAATATTTCCGATAACTTCACCATCTACTTTTACGCTTGCATGATTTACACGTTGTATTAAAAGCCGCATGTTAATTTCCGTCCTTTTTACTGTTTTGATTCTGTCTGTACTCTTCTATCAATTGTCTGACTTTTTGATAAATTATCACAGAATATTTTTTTATAAGGGTCCAGATTGTAGTCAGAATTTTCTGGATCGTTTTTAACAAAGTAAGGGTAAATTTCAACATTGCAGTGCGTCTGGGCGTCTCCCTTTTCTTCGGCTCTTCTTCCGGGAAAAGAACGGGTTCATGTGTTTCCGGATCCAGACAGTCAATGTTGGTGTATTTTTGCTCCTCATTTGGAACCTGCTTATAAATCAGGCTGATATGGACTAGTCTGCCAAGTGCTGCGTAAAGTACTGCAAAAACAGGAACGCCAATAATCATACCTGGGATTCCAAAGATTCCACCGCCAATAAGGATGGCGACAATGACCAGAAAACTGGAAAGTCCTGTGGAATCACCAAGAATCTTCGGTCCAAGAATATTGCCGTCAAATTGCTGGAGAACAAGAATAAAAATTGCAAAATAAATAGCCTGCAGCGGATCCACCAACAAGATGAGAAAAATACTTGGGATTGCTCCGAGGTAAGGTCCAAAAAATGGAATTACGTTGGTTACACCAATGATCACACTGATCAAAAGTATATATGGCATATTCAAAAAGTTCATACCAATATAGCACAATACGCCAATGATGGCAGAATCCAAAATCTTACCACTGAAAAATCCGATAAAGGTTTTATTGGTAAAACGCATGGAATGGATGATAAAATTCGCATGCTGGGTATTAAAAATTGCGTAGGTGAGCATTTTTGCCTTGGCAATGAATCCCTCTTTATCTGCCATCAGGTACAGGGAAACGATAGCTCCGATGAGGAAATTCTTCAGAAAATTAATTAATTCAAACACACCCGCGGAAATATTTTTTAGCATTTCCTGCATCTGCGGAAGGATATTCGTGGTCAGGTAGTCCTGAGCTGTGGTGATGGACTGATTCAAAGTGTCCAGTGCATCACTGTTCAGATTCCATTTCTCAATGAAAGATTGCAGCCATTTCTGAATAACCTTCACATAGGCTGGAAAACTGTAGATCAGACCCATAATACTTCGGATCAGTTCCGGCAGAATCATCATAATAAGGGCATAAATAAGAGCAAGGAAGAGAAACATACATAAAATTACGCATGCCCACCGAATTGCCTTGCGCCCCTTCTTTCCTACTGATACTTCTTTCCTGGCAAGAAGCGGATAAATAATTTTTTTCTCCAGGAAATTTAATACAGGGGTCAGTAAAAAGGCGATCACGACACCATAAACAATAGGTGTGAGAATCCCCAGAAATGTCTGGATTCCTGTAATCAGTGTCTTCATATGGAAAACACCATAATAAAAGAGCATACTGGCTGCGATTACAAGGAAAGAAGTTACTCCCCAGCGAACATGTTGATTGTCCCAGCGTAATTTCATATTCTAATATCGTCCTCCTGAAACATGAATGCAAAATATGTGTTACTGCCTGCTGTTTGTACAGTAACCAATAAGTGTCTGCACTGTTATTTATTTAACAGCGATTTCCATCTATTATAACACAGTTTTGTCTCAATGTCTTATTAAAAAAATATAAAGTGGCGATGGCGTTTGAAAACAGGAATTGAGATGCAACAAATTACAAAAGGAGCTCTCTTTCGAGAACTCCTTATTTACACATGATTCTGTATATTATTTCTTAAGGTCATCAAAAATATGTATGGTATTGATAATCGCCTGGGCAGCACCTTCGATACCAAGCACACTGCTGTCAATGCTTAAGCTGTAGCCCGCTGCTGCACCCCATTTCTTATTGGTGTAGTAATTATAGTAGCTTGCACGGCTCTTATCTGTCTTGGTGATCATATCTTTGGCTTCTTTAGGTGTCTTATTGTATTTGCCTGCAATACGCTTGATCCTCCAGTCCAGATCAGCATGAACAAAAACACTGAAGCAGTTTTTATTATCTGCAAGAGCATAATCTGCACAACGCCCTACCATAACACAGGGACCTTCAGCAGCTAATTTCTTGATGGCTTCGAACTGTGCCAGGAAAACCTTGTGGTTCATAGGCATGTCTGTAAATCCAGCAGAAGAATATCCAAAAGAATAAGTATCCATTACAAGAGAATACAGGAAGCTGTTAGTTGGCCTCTCGTCATGATTCTCAAATAATTCCTTGCAAATACCGCTGTCGTTTGCAGCATGCTCCAGAAGCTCTTTGTCGTAACACTTGATTCCAAAATATCTGGCTACTTCCTGACCAATCTGCCTGCCGGCGCTTCCATATTCACGTCCGATGGTAATAATTGAACTTGTTGTATTGTTCATATCTGCCACTCCCTTCTGCAATTCCTTTGTTACTGTTCACTTCGTGACTGGCAATTCATAGGAATTTTGTAAGATTATTATACACTACATCAGGGTAAACTGACAACTATTTTCTTAATTTTTCTAACAAATCGAGAAAATATTCTGGCAAAGGTGCAGAAAACTCCATATACTCTCCTGTTCTTGGGTGAACAAAGCCCAAAACCATGGCATGAAGAGTCTGTCCCTGAAGATGATAGGGATTTTTGCCTGAGCCATAGATCTCGTCGCCAAGAAGAGGATGTCCAAGGCTGGTCATATGTACACGGATCTGATGGGTACGACCGGTTTCAAGGCGGCACTCGATATAAGTCGCATTCCCGAAACGTTCCAGGACTTTATAATGGGTGACAGCGTCTTTTCCATTTTTGTAGTTGATCGCCATTTTTTTCCGGTCAATTGGGTGACGGCCAATCGGGCCTTCCACAGTACCTTCATCTTCCTTAAGATTACCTGCTACAATAGCCCGGTAACGCCGCTTGATGGTATGCGCTTTCAGTTGCTTGGCCAGATCACGGTGAGCCGTGTCATTCTTGCATACAAGAAGAGCTCCTGTAGTGTCCTTATCAATACGGTGGACGATTCCAGGGCGCATAACGCCGTTAATACCGGACAGATTGCCCTGACAGTGGTACATAATAGCATTTACCAAAGTTCCGCTGGTGTGGCCGTTTGCAGGATGGACTACCATTCCTTTGGGCTTATTTATCACCAGTACATCATCATCTTCGTACAAAATGTCCAAAGGGATATTTTCCGGAAGAATATCCGGTTCAGTCAGATCAGGCAGGGTTGTCTGAACCAGATCCCCTGCCTGTATTTTGTAGTTTGCTTTTACTGCTTTCCCATTGACGGTAACACCTTGTTCTTTCAGAAGCTTCTGAAGATAAGAACGGGAAAGTTCCTCATATTTATCGGAAAGACAGCGGTCTATGCGCACTCCTGCTTCATCTTCGGTTGCTGTAAATTCCAATTGCTCCATGTATCAGTAAAACTCCTCTCTCAATTACGCGGTATATGAAAAATCAGACAAATCAATTTACCTGGCAGATCTGTTCCCCGGTTTCAGAAAGTCAAAATCATTTTCTTCTTTATAACGGAAAAACATAAGAAATACCATCACTGTGATCCCACAGGTCACGTAAATATCTGCCACATTAAACGTGGGAAAATCAATCAGGGAAAAATAAATAAAATCTACCACATATCCACGGAAAACACGGTCTATAAAATTCCCCATTGCTCCAGCGAACACAATTGCCGCTGTATAAAGCAGTGGTCTGTAATAAACAGTTGCAGGTGTTTTTATAAAAAGATATATAATAGCCATAAAAAACACAATACAGATAAGCACCAGAAAAAGGATCTTATTCTGGAGAAGGCCAAATGCCATGCCTCTGTTTTCAAGGTAACGAAGGTTTAACACACTATCAATAAGAGAAATCCCGGAGGTTCCTTTCAGATATCTAATTGCAAGATACTTTGTTCCCTGATCCAGAAGCACCAGAAAAAGGATAAGCAGAATTCCTTTTAATTTAGGTGCTTTTAGTGGAAGGTCATTGTAGTCTGAAGCTGTTTTATTTTCCATGATAGATTACCTGCAGATGGCGTGAATTCCCACAAGAAGCTCCTGATCCGTAACTGTCTTGTCAATAAAACTCTTTCCAAGACCATCCATAAGAATAAATTTAATCTGTCCCTGTTCCATTTTTTTGTCCTTTTTGGTAGCTGCAAGAATGTCCATGGGAGAAAGTCCTTCCACATACAAAGGCAGGTTGTAAAGCTCAAGGCTATGGCAGATCTGCTCGTATTCACCATTTGTGAGGAGACCTCTTTCCCTGGAAATGGCAGCTGCGGCAACTAGTCCGATTCCCACACACTGACCATGGAGAAGGTTAAAGTTCATCAGCTTCTCGACTGCATGTCCTATGGTGTGGCCAAGATTAAGAAGAGCGCGCTCGCCCTGCTCCTTGGGATCCCGTTCTACAACCCCGGCTTTGATGGCACAGCATTTTCGGATCATAACGGCAAGCATTTCTGGATCCATAGTGCGGATGACCTTGTAATTTGCGCATACAAAGTCGAAAAAGCCTTTATCGCAAATTAGTCCGGTCTTTAGGATTTCACCCATTCCACAGCCAAATTCGCGCTCAGGGAGGGATTGCAAGGTGGCCATATTCATATAAACCAGGCGGGGCTGATGAAAAGCGCCTACCATATTTTTAAACTGTCTGAAATCAACGCCGGTCTTACCGCCTACGCTGCTGTCAACCTGTGCCAGAAGCGTGGTAGGAATCTGGATAAAATCAATTCCGCGAAGATAGGCTGCAGCACCGAAGCCGGATAAGTCTCCTGTTACTCCGCCTCCAAGAGCAACCACCAGACTTTTGCGGTCAAGCCCATTCTCAATAAGGCACTGGAAAAGATCCTGTACGGTATCAAGATTCTTGTGTGCTTCTCCTGCGGGGAAAGTGAACTGGCATACATGATCGGATACTTTCAAAAGCTCTGCTTTCACCTGGTCTGCATAGAGAGGTGCTACTGTGGAATCTGAAACAATACACATGCTTTTCCCTGCAAGACCTTCGTCTGTTAGGGCCTGTGAAAGAAAAGAAAAGTCATTTTCAAAATAAATGGGATAACAGAACTCCCCGTCACGTTTTACAAGTAATTTTTCTTCTGCCATAGTTAAATCCTCTCCAAATGTATTATTGTTTATACGTATTTTCGAATGCGGACACCAAGGCGTCCTTTCTTTGTCTGTCTGGATACACCATCATAGATAAAGCGTCCTTTGCTGCGAACGGAAATAATATCGCCTTCTTTTGGCTCATATCCATTGGAGGTGATCAGTTTGCCGTTTACAAACACAAGACCGCTTTCAATAAAAGAAACCATGCTGCTTCTGGACGTCTGAAAAGCCAGCCCGATGAGAGCATCCAGCCTTACAGAAGCGCAGGTACCATTTATTATTTCAAATTCAGGTTCCGGAATCTCTTCTGCCTGCTCTACTCTGGAAACCAGCACGGTAGTATGTTTTACCCGAATAAGATTTTCAATAAAAAAGTCAGACATTTTATGAAGGCAGAAAAACCAGGCTTCTTTATCCTTGATGAGGATATCACCAACTACACTGCGGTCAACTCCAAGATTCAGGAGCGCTCCAAGATAATCTCTATGTCCAAGCTCCTCAGAAAAACGAAGAGCCTTGGGCTCTATTTTCAGGCAGTCAATAGGATAATCCCAGGAAAAACCAAGGCCTCCGGGGAAAAAAGCTGCCATCTGCCGTTCTGCATGCTCATAGCCACCGAAAAGCTTTACCTCTACGCCCATCTGATGAAGCTTAAGGGAAGCAAGCATATTTTGTTCGTTTAAGTTAAGAAAATCCGTAAAGGTGACAATATCTCTCTGGTAAGAGAGATTTGCCAGCTCCCGGATTCTCTTAAGTAAAAATTCATCCTTATCCATAAAAATCAATAACCGGCTCTTACAGAAGGTGTAGCGCCGCCAAGAATATTCTGAAGATCACCAGTGATATCTACAGAAGAGGGACCAAGTACGAAGATGTAGCTGGAAATCTTCTGAAGGGAACCATTCAGGGAATAACATGCGCCAGATGCAAAATCAATAATACGCTGTGCAAGTTCTACATCAATACCCTCCAGATTCAGAATTACAGTTGCATTGTCAAGAAGTGTGTCTGCAATCTCCCGGGTGTCCTCCATGGAAGCTGGTTTGATCACACAAACCTCCATAGAAGAAGCCTGATTCGCACGACGGCTGCTTCTCATCGGAGTGATTTTGGAAGAAGCTACAGGGCGTTGCTTCTCAGCTGGCTGTTTCACAGGAGCCTTGGCAGCAGTCTTTGGTGCTGCTGTATGTACAGGTTCTTCGTCAAAGGAAGTATCTTCGTCAGCCAAATCATCCTCTTTCTTACGACCGAATTTCTCGAAGAATTTCTTCTTAGGCTTGTCATCCATGGAATCGTCATCCAAGAAATCCCCCTCGTCATCATCCATCAGATCCTCATCTAAATAATTATCTTCATCATAATCGTCATCATTCAGTTTAATAGAATCTAATAATTTATCAAAAACGCTCATTTTCAATCTCCAATCTTAATCTTCTTGCCGTGTGGCATAATTTCGTTTACCAAAAATACCGGTTCCCACACGTACCATGGTTGAGCCTTCCTGGACAGCAACCTGATAATCTCCGGTCATACCCATACTCAGAACACTCATGTTAACATTATTAATGTTTTTTGCACTAATGTCAACACTTAATTTCTTCAATGTGCGAAAAACTTCACGATTTTCTTCTGGATTTTTCACAAATGGGGCAATGGTCATAAGTCCCATCACTTTTATATGGGAAAATATGCTGATTTTCTCAAGAAGAGGAAGCACCTCATTCGTCGTTAATCCGAATTTGCTTTCTTCCTCTGCTACATTAACTTCCAGCAGAATTGGCATAACAAGATCTTTCTTTGCAGCTTCCTGCTCAATGGTTTGGGCAAGGCGAAGGGAATCTACCGAGTGAATCATGGCAACCTTGTCAATAATATATTTTACTTTATTGCGCTGCAGATGACCGATCATGTGCCACTGGATATCTGATGGCAGCCGGTCATATTTATCCATGATCTCCTGAACTTTATTTTCTCCAAAAACACGCGCACCGGCATCATACGCCTCCTGAAGCATGGAGACCGGTTTGGTCTTACTTACTGCCACCAATGTGACTTCACCTGGGTCACGGGAAACAGCAGCACAGGCTTTTTCAATATTTGCATTTACCTGCTGTAAATTTTCAGCTAACATTTATAAGCCTCCTTAAAAATAGTATATGTTAAACTTAGTAGAGAATATCCTGTTCTTTTACCTGGGAGGAGTCTCTGGCAATACGGTCATAACGGGAAAGTCCGTAGGATGTATTACTGGAAATAATGGCATATTCTTCATTCTGATCCAGTATATCTACCTGACGGAATACCGCATACCCTTGATTGATGCAGTAAACGCCTTCCAGAGAATCTGTTTCGCCTACAATAAAGCGCTGGTTAGAGTCATCTTTTACAATAGCATCTCCTTCCCTAAAAGCGCTTCTATCCACGTAATAATTGTAAGCTTCATCAGCAGAATCATCATCTGATTCAATTTTAACTTTACCGTAGATTGTAGCATTGATAAAGGTTCTTACGTTATTTCCGCTGGAATCTTTGGAAATCTTGTTAAAGCCTACACTTCCGCTGTCAGGATCAGTCGTGGCATATTCTGCCGGAATTACGTAAAAATCCTTGGATTCAATGGCGGAAAGGGGAATCTTAAGACCGGTTACTGTATTGGTAACCAGCTCAATATCCAGAAAACGGTCAGATGCATAGCGGATCAGACCGCGGCTGAAGTCAATTTTTCCATATTTGTTACCATCGATTTTTATGATGGAAAAATCGCCGCTCTGTGTCATATCATCCTTGAGAAATTTCACACGAATGGTGGAACGTCCCTCCAGCTTGGCGGCCTGTTTGTCGCTTAATGGAATGATCAGGCTCCATAATTCGCTGGTAATATTTGTATAAATGTTATCTCCGGCCTGCACCTTTTCGGATGTCTTCAGATCCGTTTCATGGTAAGAAGTCTGGTCAAAATCTGCTGCTGTAATGTTCTCCACAGTCTTATTCTCATAGCCGTCCATAGAATAGAGGATAATGCCGTCTTCCTGGGCTTTACAGATATTCTGTCCACCGATGGTCACTACTTGTGAATCTGCATTCCCGTCAGTGGAAATTCCCTCATACTGAAGGATGCTTCCCTCCAGCTGGTTCTTAAAACTGTAGGTGTTGTTAAATTTACTTCCGGAAAATCCTTTGGAAAAGCTGAGCATAGAACTGCGGATCTTCTCCAGTTCATCAGCAGTCAATGCAGACTTGGTTTCTGCAATTTTTCCGGAACTTAATCCGTAAACAGCACCGTTGGCATTGATCTTACTTCCCTCCCGGGCATAATAATTCACATAACCGGAGGATTCTGCCTTAAAAACACTCTCTTCCCGAAGAGAAATACCAGTGTAGGTTTCGTTTCGTGACAAAGGACCTGTGGTAACCTGGTAAGATTCGATATGTGTGGAGGTTACAAGTAAAAAGGCAGTAAAAATCATATATAATAACAATACACCAAAAGCAACGGTGGCAATATTCAGTCCGAATATGTTCTTTAACTGGACAAAAAGTCCTGCCATTTTGCCAGGCTTGTTAGATTTCTTCTCGGACAAGCGGATTCCCCCTTTGTTTTTGAGTCGGGCTCTGAATTTTCATACCAAACAATTGTACCATTTTTTGCCGGTGAACACAAGGAAAAGAAAACGAAAAGTGTGTGAACAAAGCTGGAAGCTGTGAACAGCCTGCATATCAAAAAACGAACATATTTTCAGAATATCTGTTTGCTTAATTAAGAAAAATATGGTATGATAAGAAAAAGTTGAATGAATTTCGGAGGAAAACTCTTATGACATATGGTAAAATCAGCAAAAAACAGCAGGAAATTTTAGAATATATTAAAAGTGAGATTCTGAACCGCGGATTCCCGCCAGCAGTTCGTGAGATTTGTGAAGCTGTAAATCTGAAGTCTACATCATCTGTTCATGCCCATCTGGAAGCTCTTGAGAAGAACGGATACATCCGCCGCGATGCCACGAAGCCAAGAGCCATAGAGATCATTGATGACAATTTCAATCTTGTCCGCCGTGAAGTGGTCAATGTTCCGCTTGTAGGTACCGTAGCCGCCGGACAGCCTATTCTGGCTGTAGAGAATGTAGATGGCTACTTCCCCATCCCGGCAGAATTTATGCCCAATGAACAGAGCTTCATGCTGAAGGTAAAAGGCGACAGCATGATCAATGCAGGAATCTTCGATGGTGATCAGGTTCTGGTAAAGCAGCAGCCAACTGCAGATAACGGCGACATTGTAGTTGCCCTGGTAGAGGACTCTGCCACAGTGAAGACCTTCTATAAGGAGAAGGGCTACTACCGCCTTCAGCCAGAGAATGACACTATGGATCCCATTATCATTACAGGAGAAATCCAGATTCTGGGTAAAGTATTTGGTGTCATGCGTTTTTACCAATAGTCATAAAAAATTTCCCCTTTAGCAAACAATTGCTGTTTCCAGACAATTTGTTTACCAAAGGGGACTTTTTTATTTCTCTAAAAACGCATCCATCTCCAGAACCTTTCCATCTCTCCAGATTCTCTCCAGATCATAGAAAAGTCTGTTTTCCTCATCAAACACATGCACGATCACATCGCCGTAATCCATGAGAATCCAGCTGGAATTGCGGTTTCCCTCAATCTGCTTCGCCTCAAAGCCAGCGCGTCCAAGCTGCTCCTCCACATTATCGACGATCGCCTGAACCTGATTGGAGTTTGTACCGCTTGCGATTACGAAATAATCTGCAATTACAGAAACATTATGAATATCAATTATCTTAATATCCTGTCCCTTTTTATCATCAATTGCCTTGCAGGCAATCTGTGCCATCATTTTCTCTGTACTTACTGTACTCATTCTGATCTGCTCCTTTCTTAATAATGCTTATACTGACCTAATATTATTTTAAATTCCTGCGAGAACAAAAGGCTTTAAAAGTGAAATAATATCCTCTGTCAGGTGGTACCTGGCCTTCGCTCGTGCGAAATATCTCTCATCTCGTAGAATGTTAATTGTAAATAGTAAAAATATTCGCCAGTATATGCGGAGTATTAATTATCAGATACGTTATTACGCTTATTATGCAATTCTTTATAATAAATATAAGCCTCCTTGGAAGTTGGCTCAATATCATCGGCAGAATCTTCTTCCAGATACTCCAGGGTATCTTTCAGGATCTCATACATACACTCATCCAGGTCTTCAAACGCAAGTTTGCGAATTTCCGGTAAACGGCTTGCTTTATAACGCATGGGCTCAATATAATCTGCAATATAAATAATCTTTTCAAGAAGACTCATTTCACGTCTGCCAGTTGTGTGATAATTGATGGCAGAAAGAATCTCCTGATCGTCAATCCCATATTTCTCGTGAGCAATATAAGCTCCAAGACGGGAGTGGAGAAGAAACGGGTGACTTCTCTCAAAATCGGAAACCGGAATATTGCGTTCGCTGCACATCTTCAGTTTTTTCTTATTGGGAATGCATTTGGCGCAATCGTGAAGAAGACCGGACACCTGTGCATCTTTGATATCATATCCATGGACCATAGCCAGACATGCGCTGGTGTACATAACGCCCATGGTATGCTGGAAACGATCCTCATCCAGGTATTTGGAAAGTTTTTTTTCAATTTTTGCAAAATCGTAATCTGCCATGGTCAGACTTCCTTCTTTCTGTAAATTCCATTCTCTTTCATGTAAGAAATCACCTTATCCGGGACGTAATATTTCAGACTTTTTTCTTCTGAAATCCACTGACGGATCTGATGACTGGACACATCAATATTCATAGTATCCAAAAGGGCAAAATTTCCGTTGTACCTTGCAGAAAGACGCTGGATTTCCCGATTCAGTTCAGCGTAGGACGCATGATCCCGGACAGCCACCACAAGAGTACAGGCCCGACAGATCCGCTCTGGTTCCATCCATTCGTCAAAAGCAAAAAGAGAATCTGCACCAATGATAAAATAATAGTCTGTGTCCGGATTGTATTCTTTTAGCTCTTCCAGAGTGCGATAGGTATAGGTATACCCGGTCTCGTGCATTTCTGCAAGAGACAACTCAAAATGGGGATTATCTTCAATTGCAAGCCGGACCATATCCACACGCTGGTTATCAGAGGCTCTGCCAGCACGGTCCCGTTTATGAGGCGGGTTGCCGGAAGGCATAAACAGAACCTTATCCAGCTGGAATTGCTCATAGCTCTGCTCACCCAGGATCAGATGTCCCATATGGATGGGATCAAAGGTACCGCCCATGATCCCGATTTTTTTTCGATTATTTTGGCAGTTCAATTTTCTTTTTCTCTTTTTTACCTTCGCGGTATAATACGATCTTCTTACCGATCACCTGTACAACCTGGGAATGGGTGCGCTCTGCAAGAACCTGTGCCATTTCCTTAGGATCCTCCAGACAGTTCTGAAGCACACTGATTTTAATCAGCTCTCTCGCTGCAAGTGCTTCGTCAACAGCCTTGGTGTTTTCTGGTGTAAGACCGCCCTTGCCAAGCTGGATAATGGCATCCATTTTCATTGCCAGACTTTTTAAATATGCTCTTTGCTTACTTGTCATAATTTATCTCCTGAATACCTGCTGAATAGCTGCTATTTATTTATAATAATCAAATTCAAATCCATACATACGAACCGTATCACCCTCCTGAATACCGGCGTTTTCCAGTTCATCCAGAATGCCGCCCTCTTTCAGGAAACGCTGGAAAAAGGCGAAGCCTTTCTCAGAATCCAGATTGGTATAACCAAGCATTTTCTCGATACGTGGTCCTTCTACGATAAATACAGAGGGATCTTCCTCATCAACCTGTACGGTAAATGGAAGGCTCTCATTGATCAGCATATCTTCTGGGAAGAATTCCTGCTCGAATACGATTGCTTTCTTCGGACAACTGTCCAGAAGTTCCTTGATATGGAAAAGAAGCTCGCGTACACCCTGTCCGGTAACTGCAGAAATGGGATATACTTTGATACCTTTTGGTTCAAATTCTTTGCGAAGTCTGTCTACAGGATTCTCCTGACCGTCGTCAAAAATACAGTCCACTTTATTGGCTGCAATTACCTGAGGACGCTTTGCAATTTCCGGATTGTATTTCTCCAGTTCTTTGGTAATCTTATAAATATCATCAATAGGATCTCGTCCCTCTGTGGAAGCTGCATCCACAATGTGCACCAGAACTCTGGTACGCTCAATATGGCGAAGGAACTCATGACCAAGACCGACTCCTTCAGAAGCACCTTCGATCAGTCCAGGGATATCTGCGATGATAAAACCGCCATTCTCAGTATCTACAACACCAAGGTTCGGGCTTAAGGTTGTGAAATGATAGTTGGCAATTTTCGGTTTCGCATTTGTAACACGTGAGAGAAATGTAGATTTACCAACATTAGGAAAACCTACCAGTCCTACATCTGCAATCACCTTTAGCTCCAGAAGCACTTCAAGCTCCTGAAAAGGCTGTCCAGGCTGGGCATATTTGGGAACCTGCATGGTAGGGGTTGCATAATGCTGATTTCCCTTACCGCCGCGTCCACCGCGCAGAACAATCTGACGACGATTGTCACCGGACATGTCTGCAATTACCTTACGGGATTCAGCCTCCATGATAACAGTACCTTCCGGTACCTTTAATATAATGTCGGCACCGTCGGCACCGTGGCAGCGCTTTTTGCCGCCCTCCTGACCGTCTTCTGCCTTATATTTTCTTTTATGACGGTAATCACCGAGGGTATTCTGTCCCTCGTCAACTTCAAAAATGACGTCTCCGCCCTTGCCGCCGTCGCCGCCATCCGGACCGCCGTCAGGTACATATTTTTCCCTGCGGAAGCTTACATGGCCGTCGCCGCCCTTACCGGAACGGATATATATGGTAGCTCTGTCTGCGAACATTAAATCTCCTTTATAAGAAAAGGCTCCAAACCTTTATAGATTTGAAGCCTCCTGCTCTACGAATTACTCTGCCTCTACTGGTACGATAGAAACCTGTTTCTTATCGCGGCCTTTTCTGGTGAATCTTACAACACCATCGGTCAGTGCAAATAATGTATAGTCTTTTCCGCATCCTACGTTCTCGCCTGCATGGATCTTAGTTCCGCGCTGTCTGTAAAGGATGTTGCCGGCTTTAACAAACTGTCCGTCTGCTCTCTTCGCACCTAATCTCTTGGACTCGGAATCACGACCGTTCTTTGTGGAACCAACTCCTTTTTTATGTGCGAATAACTGAAGGTTCATCTTCATCATTGTTGTTACACCTCCTTGACTCTTACTGTCAAATATCGATTGTTATAACTATGCTCAATTTCTGTTAATCCAAGAATCAGGGAATCCATAAGCAGTTTCCCGCGCTCAGTATTCGGATTTGTTTTAAAATGGATGGATACATATCCCTCATCCGCTTCCGCTTCAAGTTGCTCTTCCGTAAATTTCTCAAGAGAATTCACAGTAGTAATGATCAAGGCTGATACGGCAGCACATACAATATCCTGTCCCTCTTCGGCATAGCCTGCATGTCCTTTGGACAGAAAATCCAGATAAGAGCCTTTTCTCTTCTTAACTGTAATATTGATCATAACAGCACCTGATTAAGCGTTGATCTTTTCGATTTTAACTTTGGTGTACTGCTGTCTGTGACCGTTTTTCTTGTGATATCCAGTTTTTCTCTTGTACTTGTAAACGATGACTTTTTTAGCCTTTCCGTTCTCAACTACAGAAGCGGTAACACTGGCATCCTTAACGTCTTCTCCAACCTTTAATCCGTCATTGCTAACTGCAATTACAGAATCAAAAGTAACGGTTTCACCAGCTTCAACTCCGAGCTTCTCAACTCTGATTACGTCGCCTTCAGCAACTTTGTACTGTTTACCACCTGTTGCAATAATTGCGTACATTTGTGGCACCTCCTATAGACTTTACTCGCCAAATATGGTGGTCTCTCGACTCTTAAACCTCTTTGTGCGGCATACTCGATTATAATAACAGGGAGATTTGGTTTCGTCAAGAGGTTTTGTGAAAAAAATTGTAAAAAAATTTGTAAAAAAATAAAAACGAAAACCCATGTTTCTGGTTTGCTGCTTGTAATAATTTCGAAAATACGAAAAAGGAATTTCTTATAGTTTTATTTAGAGCGTGTTCGAAAAATCTCCTGACTTTATCTGCCTGATCTCCTCTATTACCGGTTTTCTGACTTTCTTTCGTGTCATCTCCAGAATGTGAAGCGGTGTAATATCTATGGCTTTACATTTCACCGGATCCTTCCTCAGATATTTCTGCAATACATGAAAAAGCTCGTTGTTATGATCTGGGTTTGTCATATTGATAAAATCAATAAGAATAATTCCGGACAGGTTGCGAAGCCGCAGTTGTCGTGAAATTTCCTTAGCTGCTTCCAGATTGATTTTGCGATAGGTTTCTTCGGCTTTTTTCTTTCCGGTAAATTTCCCGCTGTTTACATCGATGGAGACAAAGGCTTCTGTCTGCTGGATCACAATAAACCCGCCGCTGTTCAGCCAGATTTTTTCCTTTTGAACCTCATCCAGCGCGTTTTCCATGCGGGAAAGCTTGTATAACGGAAGAAGCTTGTCCTGATAAAAATGGGCTTTGCTTTCTTCCTCCGGACTTGTTTCTTTCAAATAAGAAGTGATCTGCTGAAAAATTTCAGGATCATCTGTTACAATGTCTGTGAGATTTTCGCTGTAAATATCACGGAGAGTGGTAAGGTAAACCGGTTCTGTTTCGTAGAGAAGGCTGAAACAGGTGCGGCTTTTGCCGTTGACAGCAACTTTTTCATACAGTGATTTCAGATAAGAAAGTTCCTGAAGGATTTCAGCCTTTTCAGCCTGGGCTGCGTTGGTGCGGACAATCAGGCCATATTCCTTATCCGGACGTGCAGCCTCTGCTTCCAGCCAGCCGGATAAAGTGTGGCGTTCTGAACCAGAGAGCTTACCGGATAGTCCGAACTTTTTTTCTCCTGTGGTGAGCACCAGATACTTACCGGTAAAATTTAAGTTTGCAGTCAGTGCGGGCAGCTTGCCCTTCATGGCATCACGGCTTACCTGCACCAGAATCTGGTCACCCGGACGCAAGGGACTGCCAGGTGCTTTCCCGGAGGCATAGATAACCTGCTCTGCTTCCTGAAGAGGAAAATAACCGCGTACTCCAGGTGCAATAAGAACAAATGCTGCCTGGATATTAGAAGCAATATTTTCCACCTGTCCTACATAAATATTTCCGAGAATGGACTGTCGGGCGGCTGCCTCCAGGCGAAGCTCCATAATCTGACCTTCTTCCTCGATTGCACAGGCATGACATTTGTTACCGCAAAGTTCCATGGTTGTTAGAATTAATTTCGTCACTTGATTCACCTGTTTTAAGTTTATTGAACTTCCACGCCAAGGGATTCCAACGATACAAATTTATGTTTTTTCTCATTTCCAAGATCTGCATATACTTCCAGGCGATGAATCATGCAGGCAAATTCCGGAAGCTCCTGTCCAAGCCAGCTGGTAAATGCATCCATTACAGCATCTGGTTTGGTATAGTTGGCACTTGCAGAAGCAAGACTTAAGAAAATGCGGTTGTCATTCTGTAAATTCATTTTGTAAATAAAAGGTCGGATATCTACCTGTTTTTCGCCTTTTTTGGTTTCTTTTGTAACAAGGATCTCAGGCTGCTTTAAAAATTCCGTAATTCTTGTCTGCCATCCATCTGCCGGTGCTTTTCCAGGACGAAATTCCACCAGATAATCAGCTGCTGCCACCAGGGACATCGCTTTGCTCGCTTTTCCGTCTTCCACCTGGCGGGCACTTAAAACATGAATACCATCTACCATCTGGCTGTTAAGACGTTGACAGATTTCATCAGTAGGAATCGTAGCGGTAAGCTCCATATCGAAATATTCCCCTGTACTGGTAACGCCAACTCCAAGAGGGGCAGCAAAGGACATGATCATATGAGGGCTGTAACCTCCCGAAAAAGCAATTGGAAGCTCTGCGCGGCGGATGGCTTTCTGGAAGTAGCGCATGGTGTCAAGATGTCCTACAAATTTCATAGGCCCTTCTTTCGTAAATTTAATTCTTACCTTCATAACATACGCCTCCTTCATAACGTCTTGCTCCGCAGCCTGCACATTTCTGACGGCAGTTTGGTGTAACCACTTCGCCTTTTGCCTGTTTCCACTCACGGATCAGAAACTCCTTTGTAACACCTGCATCTATGAAATCCCATGGGAGGATTTCATCTGTGCTTCTCTCTCGGAGTGTGTAGAATTCAATGTCAATTCCTGTTTCTGCAAAAGCCTCTTTCCAGATGTCGTAGCGGAAGCTTTCTGACCAGGCATCGTAAAGGGCACCTTTTTCATAGGCTTTTAAGATAACTTCAGAAGCACGGCGGTCACCTCTTGCAAGGAAGCCTTCCAGTGTGGTTACATCCGGTTCATGCCAGTTGTATTTAATACTCTTCTGGTTCAGCTGTGCACGGATTTCTTCTTTTACTACTTTTGCCTTGTCAATAAAATCCTGTTCTGTATACATTGGAGCCCACTGGAATGGGGTAAATGGCTTTGGCACAAAGAAGGATGTGCTGACTACGATCTGAACCTTTCCATGGCGTTTTTCCTTTGGAACGGTATCGTAATATTCTTCTGCAATACGCTCTGCAAGATGAGCAATTCCCTTCATGTCTTTTTCTGTTTCAGTAGGAAGCCCAAGCATGAAATAAAGCTTCACACGGTTCCATCCTCCAACAAATGCCTCATGCGCACCGTGAAGGATCACTTCTTCGGTAAGTCCTTTGTTAATTACATCACGAAGTCTCTGGGAACCAGCTTCCGGGGCAAAAGTAAGGCTGCTTTTCTTAATATCCTGAACCTTGCTCATAACATCCAGGGCAAAAGCATCAATACGAAGTGACGGCAGGGAAATATTAACACCTGCAGATTTAAATTCGTCGATCAGGAAGTTTACCAGCTCTTCCAGATGGGTGTAATCACTGGAACTTAAGGAACTGAGGGAAATTTCCTCATGACCGGAATTCTTCAGCATAGCTCTTGCAGATTCCTTCAGTTCTTCTACATCACGTTCACGGAGAGGTCTGTAGATCATACCAGCCTGGCAGAAACGACAGCCACGGATACATCCACGCTGGATTTCCAAAGTGACACGATCCTGTGTAGCTTTAATAAAAGGAACAACCGGTTTTTCAATCGGGCAATATCCTTTATCCATATCTACGATCAGCTGCTTTTGGACTTTCTCGGGAACTCCCGGACGATTTGGTGCAAAGGATGCAATTGTACCGTTTTCTTTGTATGTGACATCATAAAATGCCGGAACATAAATTCCCGGAATCTGAGCTGCCTTCAGAAGGAACTCCTCCCTGCTGCCTCCGGCTTCCTTATTGGCCTTGTATGCATCAAAAAGCGCATCATACACAGTTTCTCCTTCGCCAATATAAAACAGGTCAAAAAAGGCTGCTAATGGCTCTGGATTATATGCACACGCACCGCCTCCGATTACAATAGGACATGATTCGTCACGGTCAGCTGCTTTCAGTGGAATCTGGGAAAGATCCAGTGTCTGGAGTACGTTAGTATAACACATTTCATATCCAAGTGTGATGCACAGAAAATCAAAATCCCTGACAGGATCCTGGGACTCCAGGGCAAATAACGGGATATTCTGTTCTCTCATAAGCTTATCAAGATCAAGCCATGGGGAATAAACTCGCTCACACCAGACATCAGGGCGTTTATTGAACATATTATAAAGAAGCATCATACCAAGGTTGGACATGCCGATCTCGTAGACATCCGGAAAACAAAACGCCACACGGACATCTATCCCGTCTAAATTTTTCATCACAGAGTTGACCTCCCCGCCGATGTAGCGGGCTGCTTTGTCAACACTGAGTAATATTTCGTCACTAAGTGCTAATTTTCTCATTCTTTTCCTTTCACGATTTGTCACTATTTGCCAAATACAGAACTTCTTCTGTTTAGATTTGGATAGTGACTTTTTTTCTGAATAAGTGGGAAAAATAATGCTCATTTTTGAACCTATTTTTACCCCGAAAACGGCATTTGGTCACTGCGGTACCGGCAGTGGTATATACCGTTAATTATCCTATTATAATACAGGTCATTTCAGAAATTCAAGAGAAATCGTGTGCTTTTGTGGAAATGGTGAAAATTGTCTGCTGTCCCTCCTTTTTTACAGGATTCTTTTTTTCAATACTAATATGTCATATTTTTTTGTTTCTGTCAAAAAATGTCGGGGT